>Ga0137298_10100_pt1 | contig 80854 bp, 72 predicted proteins | sample RamsorincwithD2O_2_FD_97182 | JGI IMG/M metagenome (GOLD analysis project Ga0137298, IMG submission 97182) | Mouse cecal microbial communities from Vienna, Austria - Glucosamine amended with D2O | ecosystem: Host-associated > Mammals > Digestive system > Large intestine > Cecum | place: Austria...
GAGAGCCAGTATGCACACGCTAGGTATTACTCTCCCCCATCCATTGTAGAAATAAGTACTTTTACTATGAAGCAGTCTAGATGTATTAGTAATGAGGTTACTAAGTACATTGTTGTTATTATGTATGGTAAAAGTTGTTGATGGGTGAGTAGAAGAAGTAGTATTAACTAATGATGATGTATTATTGACACCAATAGTACTATCATCACTCCTCTTCCTCCATTTAGACCTGTGACGCATATTATGGCCCTCCTTTTGGTTTATAGTAGTTATAACTTTTTGCTCGTGGAAAGTTGAGAACGAAAGGAAACATGAGCTAAGTCTAGTCTTGCTTGATATGGACAAGCTTAGCTAGTTTCTACAGCGCTCAAGCTACCTATTTTGAGGTAACAAAAATAACGCACAACAACATATATTATTTCGTATACGCTGGGAACTATCCTTTGTGCGCTTCTTGCTGTCAAAAAAGGCGCCACGAACGGGCATACCTAAGACAAACAAACTTCCGAAGACGTTCTATTGCACATTAGACGTTCATGACGCCATTTTCTCGTACAATAGAAAAAACATTTTGTTCATCTTAGTATGCACCCTCATTATATCACACTGCATTTAATTAGTACAAGCTTTATTTTTTACCAACCTTACACAAAACCACGGAAACCCCGAAACCTAACCCCCGAGCTTAGCTTTTTGGCTTCCTTACAGGGGTGACAAACCCCAAAACCTAAGCTCAGAGCTTAGGTTCTCCGGAAACACCCAAAGTTTTCTCACATTCACAACTTATGCTATAATGATAATGTGAAGAAACGCACACCCACAAGTCTATTCTTGTACCGCTATCGATTCCATGTTGGTTTTATTTTGTTAGCATTAGCTTATATCGCTTTACTTTTTGGGTTGCCACTACTTGCCCCCAATGGACTCTCCGAATCAGAAATGGCCTCAGCTGCACACTCTTATGATCTTCAGCCAGACTCAGTGCTCAAAGGCGATATCGTCAACCTTCCATACCGCACCCTGCAAAAATTATCCATCATGCTTTTCGGCCTAAATATCTACTCTGTTAAGCTCCCTAGCATCGTCATCGGATTAATACTTGGCCTATTACTTATTCTGTTACTCAATCGCTGGTTCAAGACTAATGTAGCCCTGCTAGCTTCAATTCTTGCTATACTGTCAGCCTCCTTCCTCTTTTTAGCTGGTTCCGGCACACCACTTATTATGCTAGTCTTCTGGCCTACGCTCTTGCTCTGGCTCGGCTCCAAAATCCAAGGCGTCACCAAGCCTAAACCGCTCTATTGCTTCGTCTTCGCTTTTGCCTTGCTTGCTTCTATTTTTACTCCGCACCTTATCTACCTTGCCGCCTTTATTGTCTTGTTCGCACTTTTACATCCACATTTACGTTTCACCATCAAAACCCTCCCCACTGTCCCGCTCATCTTGACATTATTTATTATCCTCATGGGGCTTGCTGCACTAGTTGTTGCTGCTTTCGTCAACCCAGCTATTATCCCCGAACTCTTACTCGCTCCTGGACTTACTTTTGGCGGCTTTATCGAAAATGTCAAAGTTGCCTTCCTTCCACTTTTCTCCTGGAATACCACCCTCGAAAGTCAATTCCTCTCGCCATTCGTTGGTCTTGCCTCCATTGCGCTTGCCGCCATCGGTTTACTCTCCACCACCAAAGGTTTCTTTGCCTCACGCAACTCTATCGCTAGTTGTTTAATCGTCTTCACTATATTCTTAGCCGGTCTCAACCCCGAATCCGCCATCCTCATTCTACTACCACTCTCTATTCTTATCGCCCACGGCTTACGTTATATCCTAGACAAATGGTACACCCTCTTTCCAGACAACCCTTACGCACGCATTAGTGGCGTGTTGCCGATTGGCGCCTTCATGGGAATTATGATCTATGGTGGCATTACGCATTTCTTATATGGTTACCGCTATGTACCAATGGTTGCCGACGAGTTTAACAACGATGTTACTTTAATACAAGAAAATCTTACCCAAGGAGAAACACTCTACGTCATTAATGACGAAATCTCCTACAACTTTCTCAAAATCCTACAAGAGAGTCACACTTTCACTGTTGAAAACCAAATCCCTGCACCTGACCAATTACCCACAAAATATGCAACTCTTGGCCACCAAAACATCCCTGGTGAGCTAAATACCATTATAACCTCGCCAAAATCCGATAATTCTGATAGAATATATATGTATACTAGTAATCAAGCACTAGAGGTGGAATTAAATTCAGAAGAAAGGGAGTAACAATATGGGTGCGACAATGGATCAAATGAAAATGCTTAATCAAATTCGAAAGGCACAAAAAGCCCTCAAGAATGAGATTGTCGAAGTAGAAGCTGGCGATGGTGCAGTTACCGTCCAAATCACCGGTGAACTCAAAATCAAAAGCGTCAAAATTGACCCTAAAAAAGTCGACTTGGACGACATCAGGGAATTAGAACATTGGATTGAAGATTGCATGCGCGATGGCTATGCTAAAGCACAAGAAATCGCCACTGACAAAATGAAACCATTAATGGGCGGACTTGGCAGTCTCGGCCTCTAATAAAGGAGTTACCTTGATAGAAAAAATCGAAATCAGCGGCAACAATTACAAAGTCTCTGACGGCTTTCGTAAATATGCTACAAAACATCTTGGCAAGCTTGACCGCTATCTACCCCGCGGCCACAAAAAAGACGTTATCATGAAAGTCGTTGTTACCGAAGTTGACCGCGCTCATGGCAACAAATACGATATTTCCGCAGCCATGGAGATACCTGGCGGCAAGGTTATCACTTCTAAAGACGAGTGTTCCAATGTTTTTGCCGGCATCGATATCCTTGAAGCCAAACTCAAGGGACAGGTGCGCCGCTTCAAGCTTGAAGCTACGCCTCATCTCAGCAAAAAAGGTCTTAAAAGCCTCTTTTTCAAAAAATCTTGACCTTACAGATTAACGCGCAGTATAAGCCCCTTTTTACCCAAAAGGGGCTTATATATGATATAATCATAGAGTAACATTGTGGAGAAAAATAAATGGCTACCAGCACACCAGAAAAGGCTGGCTCGACTGCTAAACTGCAGAAAGCTGAGCCCGCCAAGAAAAACCATAAAACAGCTAAGGTTATCAAAGAAAAACAACCTACCGATAAGCTAGCAGATAAGACCTTACTGACCCGTATTTTACAGGGAATTTTTGGTGACGCACAAAAGAAAACCCTCCAACGCATGTATAAAAAAGTTCTCGAGATCGGCAAACTTGAGCCAAAATACGCCGCCATGAGCGATGAGGAGCTTCGCGGCCAAACCCGCATCCTCAAAGAACGTCTCAAAGAAGGCTCCGAAAAGGAGCTCAATGATATCCTCGCCGACGCTTTTGCCGTCGAGCGTGAAGCCGCTAAGCGTATTCTAGGTATGCGCCCCTTCGATGTGCAACTCATTGGTGGTATTGCTCTCCACGAAGGCAATGTAGCCGAGATGAAAACTGGTGAAGGCAAGACTCTTGTCGCTCTCGCTCCAGCCTACCTCAATGCCTTAACTGGTCGTGGCGTCCATGTTGTTACTGTCAATGATTATCTCGCCCAACGCGATGCTGGCTGGAATGCACCAGCATACCACTTCTTAGGTCTTAGCGTTGGCGTCATCGTCAACCAAGCCTCCTACGTCTACGATCCAGAATACGAAAACGAAGAGCACGAAGACGTGCGCTTCCGCCATCTCAAGCCAGCCACCCGTAAAGAAGCCTACGCCGCCGATGTTACTTATGGCACAAATAATGAGTTCGGTTTTGACTATTTACGCGATAATATGGTCAGCGAGCCTCAATACCTTCGCCAAAGAGAACTAAACTTTGCTATTGTCGACGAAGTTGACTCTATCCTTATTGATGAAGCCCGTACGCCGCTCATCATTTCTGCACCTGCTGGCGATAATCCTGATGCCTACTATCAATTCGCCAAGATCGCTGCTCAGCTCATCGCCGAAGACTATACTTTCGATGAAAAACGCCGCAGCGTCGCCCTTACCGACAAAGGCGTTGAAAAAGTCCAAGGCTTACTAGGTGTAAAAAATCTCTACTCCACCAAACATACTCGTCTTGTCTATCATATGGAGCAAGCCTTACGCGCTCAAATTGTTTTCAAACGAGATAAAGATTACGTTGTCACCAATAGTGGAGAAGTAGTCATCGTCGATGAGCATACCGGTCGCCTTATGCAGGGTCGCCGTTATAATGAAGGCCTGCACCAAGCCATTGAGGCAAAAGAAGGCGTCGTTGTTAAGCAAGAATCCATGACTCTCGCCACTATCTCCTTCCAGAACTTCTTCCGTCTCTACCACAAACTCTCTGGCATGACTGGTACCGCCTTTACTGAAGCCGAGGAGTTTCAACAAATCTACTCACTTGATGTTATCCAAATTCCACCTAACCGCCCCATCCAGCGCGTAGACAAGGACGACCTAATTTATCGTACCGAAGCTGCTAAGCTCAAAGCTATCGCTGCCGAAATCAAAAAATACCACGATCGCGGTCAGCCAGTCCTAGTTGGCTCCGCCAGTATCGAAAAAAACGAAATGATTGCCCGCTACCTTGACAGTCAAGGCATTAAATATGAACTTCTAAACGCCAAAAACAACGAACGCGAAGCTGCCATCGTCGAGCGCGCTGGCGAAAAAGGCGCTGTTACTCTTGCTACTAACCTTGCTGGTCGTGGTACCGATATTAAACTTGGCGAAGGCGTTAAAGAACTCGGTGGTCTTGTTGTTATCGGCTCCGAACGCCACGATAGTCGCCGCGTCGATAATCAGCTTCGTGGTCGTGGTGGTCGTCAGGGCGACCCAGGCACTACGCAGTTCTTCGTCAGCTGCGAAGACGATCTTATGCGCATCTTCCAGGGCGATCGTATTGCTATGCTGATGGGGCGTTTAGGCATAGAAGAAGACGTGCCTATCCAGAATAAATCCGTTTCTAAGACCCTTGAGTCCGCCCAGAAACGCATCGAAGGCTTCAACTTCGACTCCCGCAAAAACGTCGTCCAGTACGACAACGTCATCAATCGTCATCGTAAGGTCGTCTATGGCATGCGCCGCAAGATTCTTGATGGTGAAAACATTCACAATGAGATTAAGCGACTCATGAAGGTTACTGCCGAGGATCTTGCCAAAGATAGCTTTCGTGTGAATCCCAAGTTTATTCAGGAGTTCCTTGAAGTCTTTCCAGATACCGACAAACAGCTCGTTGAAGAAATAGGCAAAAAACGTAAAGAAAAAGACCGCATCAAGGCTGCTCTTGACGAAATCACCCGACAATACAGTAACAAAGAAGCCGAGTTCACCGACGACATCATGCGCAAGATTGAACGCGAAGTCTATCTTAAGGCTCTCGACACGCTCTGGATGCAGCATCTCGAAAACATGCAACATTTGCGCGAGGGTATTCATTGGCGCAGTATCGGTCAGCGTGATCCGTTGGTTGAATACCGTAGTGAATCGCAAAAACTCTTCGACGGCCTAGAAAAGAACTTGCGCGAAGAAGTCCTCAAAATTCTGCTCAGCCTCACCCGCCAAGAAGCTCATGCCGACAGCCTCACCGACGGACAAGAATACGAATCAGAACTCACCAAAATGGCTGACAGCGCCACCGAAAAAGGCGTCAACGAAATCAGCGCCGGAGAAAAGAGCCTCGATAGAGAATTTAAAGACGACGAAACAAAAAGCAGTCGCCCAACACATAATTATAACCAAAAGCGCAATGTCACCAAACAGAACCGCAAAAAAGAACGCCAAAACAAAAAGAAAGGAAAACAGCAATAAAACACTCTATTGAAGAGGTTGTGCTGAGTTCTGGTGCACGGGGTCTCTTGATTAATGTGCCTGGCGCTAGCGTAATGAACACGAAATTTCAATTTCGTGCTGGCATGCGCTACGCCAAACGCCCCGAAGTCTACGAAATCGCTCATGTCGTTGAGCACTTGGCATTTGGTGCTAATGCCAAATACAGCAACGAACAAAACTTCGAAGCCGAATTTACCAAAAACGGCGCCTACCACAATGCTTGGACATCAGATTTTTCAGTTTGCTATGAAAGCGAATGTGCAGACTTCGAGTGGGAACGTATCCTCAAACTCCAACAGCTAGCCATTGCCGAACCGCGCTTCAACGAAGAAGAACTCAAAAGTGAAAAAGGCAATGTCAAAGCTGAACTCACTGGCTATATGAACGATTACGGCAGATTACTCTGGCCTCGTCTACAACAAGTCGTTGGTGAAAATATCCCCGACCTGCAAGAGCGCATCAAAACTATTAATACCATCGAACTCAAAGATATTCGCGAGCACTATCGCCGTACACACACTTCGCATAACTTACGTTTCATCATTTCTGGTCGACTCTTGGGTCGCAAACACAAAATTATCAAAATGCTTGAAAACTGGGATCTCAAATCCGGCGAAAGATTCGAAATTCCTCGCGATGAGCTACATTCTGCCACTCCCGTACTAATCCGTCGCAAAGATGCTTCCAACATTACTTTTGGCTTTACTTGGATGCTACCCCGCAAACTACAACCTCCTGAAGTAGCCGCTATGAACTGCCTAAACCAAATCCTTAACGGCACCACCAGTAGTCGTATTTTTGGCCAAGCCCGCAAATATGGTTTAGTTTATGGTATGGGCAGCGACATTTCCAACGGTTGGCATAATGTGTCCTGGGACTTTGACGGCGAGGTTAATGCCGAGAACGCTAACAAGCTTTTTAGCCTCATCCGTCAAGAGCTCGACAAAGTCCTTAATGGCGATATTAGCAGCAAAGACATCGAAAGCGCCAAATCTTACGCCACTGGACGATACCAAATCGGTGCTCAAACCGTAGGTCAGCTCTCTGATTATTATTCAGATAATTATTTCACTAACGGCACCATTGAAAAATTTTCAAAAATGCCTACCCTAGTTAAAAACATCAAAAAAGATGAGATCGTCAAACTAGCTCAAGAATTTCTCTCCAGTAATATTAACGCACTGGTCGCTGTTAGCTCTGTTGAAAAAGCTTTAGTAGTTGAGCTAGCCGAGAAACTCAAGTTTTAAATACTGTCAAAGCCTCAGACCAAAACACTACGGCATAGCCTATTCTATGCTACAATATACTATATGAAGATTGGGATTTTAGGTTACGGCAAAGAAGGTAAGAGTGCCGAAAAATATTTCAAAACAAAAACCAACGAAATTGAAATCATTGACAACTTCACCACCGAGGAGCTCCAACAAAAAGATTTTTCTCAGTTCGATCTAATCTTGCGTAGTCCATCCGTACACCCACAGTCCAATTTCTCCAGCATGACAAAATACTTCTTTGACCATTGCCCATGTCCTATCATTGGTGTAACTGGTACCAAAGGTAAAGGCACTACCTGTTCCATCATAACCGACCTATTAAAGAATCTCGACAAAAACGTCTATCTTATTGGCAACATCGGCAACCCAGCTCTAGATATCCTCGATCAGTTAGGCACAAATGATATTGTAGTTTACGAAATGAGCAGTTTTCAGCTCTGGGACTTACACAAATCTCCACATATCGCCGTCATCTTAGGTATCGAACCAGATCATCTTAATGTGCATGATAATTATACGGATTATATCAACGCCAAAGCTAACATCGCTAAACATCAAAGTCCTGACGATTTTTGTATTTACTACCGCAACAATCCGGACACTATTCAAATCGCCGAGCAAAGCCTCGCTCGCAAAATCAGTTATCCCATCACTAATGATTATTTGGATACAATTACTGCTCATATCGCTATTCCAGGCCAACACAACCGCGAAAACGCCCAAGCTGCGTTACTTGCTGTAGCTAGCTTCTACCAATTGCCATTAGAAACCTTTCTTGAGCGATACCAAGAAACAATTATCCAAACCTTGGAAAATTTCCATGGCTTACCGCATCGTTTGCAATACTTACGCGAACTGAACGGTGTCAAGTATTATGATGACAACTTCTCCACTACCCCCACTTCGCTCAAAGTCGCACTAGGAGCTTTTCCAGACAATCCTATCATCCTTATTGCTGGCGGCCGTGATAAAACTGCCAATCAAGACCTACCAGAAATTGCCGACCTCATCCAAAACACTTCCGCCATCGCCCATCTTATCCTCATTGGAGAATCAGGACAAGAGCTCTACTCTTTATTAAGTGAGAAAATGTTAGAAAATATCACAAAAGCTGGTTCTTTATCCGAAGCCGTCAATCTTGCTACCGCTACTGCTGAAAAGATCGTCCAATCCAATCACCTTCAGAACCAACCTTCCAATGATACTACCAAGACCCCCATCGTGCTCATGTCGCCAGCCGCTGCTAGCTTTGACATGTTTGAAAGTGTCTATGATCGTGGCGCCCAACTTCAAAAACTGGTCCAGGATCTCCAATAATATGGGCCCCAATCTCAAAAAACGTCTCGAGACACTCCAAGCGGAGCTCACGAGTGCCTGGCAGAAATTACAGCTTGACGCCAGAATCCAAGCCATAACCGCACTCGAAACCGAAGTTGCCAACCCCGAAATCTGGGCTAACCCTGAATATGCTCGCGAACAAAACGAAAAGCTCGCTCGCCTCAATGATGAGGTGCAACCATGGCGCCTACTGAGAGTCCAAGCCGAAGATCTCGCTGAGCTTTTTAGCCTGCGCGATGAAAGATTACTTAACGAACTCGAGCAACAGCTCACTGCTTCCGAACAAAATCTCTCACAGCTCAAACAAGCCTTACGTTTCAGCGGCAAATATGATTCACTTGGAGCTGTTTTGCGCATTACTTCAGGCGCTGGTGGTACTGAAGCAATGGACTGGGCAGGCATGCTCGAACGTATGTATTTACGTTTTGCCGAAAAGCAAAAATTTAAAATTACATGTCTCGAACGTGTCACAGGTGAAGAAGCCGGCATCAAAACTGCCGTTTATGAAATCACTGGCACTAACGTATATGGTTTACTTAAAAGTGAACATGGAGTACACCGCCTCGTACGGCTTTCACCATTCAACGCCGATAACTTGCGCCAAACCAGTTTCGCTCTAGTAGAAATCCTGCCCATTATCAAAACTGACGAAGATATCAAAATTAATGAAAAAGATTTGCGCATTGATGTCTATCACTCCGGTGGACACGGCGGGCAAAGCGTCAATACTACCAACTCCGCCGTACGTATCACCCATCTGCCCACCAATACCGTAGTTGCCATCCAGAACGAACGCTCCCAACTTCAAAACAAAGAAAAAGCCATGGAAATTCTCCGTGGTAAGCTCATCCAGCTCCAACTTGAACAACATGCTGAAAGTATTGACAAACTCCGCGCTGGCGAGTCTGCCTCTTGGGGACAGCAAATCCGCAATTATGTCCTACAACCCTACAAACTCGTCAAAGATACTCGTACTAAATTTGAAAGTACCGAACCTGAAAAAATCCTCGACGGCGAGCTAGACGGCTTCATTAATAGCTATCTTGAGCAAAATACCGCACAGTAAAGTTTTCGTTGTGCTTCCATAATGTTTGTGGTATCATATTATTATGATATTGCTTGATCGTGTGACAAAGACCTATCCAGGCGATGAAGATCCAGTTTTGGACAATATTTCTTTGCACATTGATCCGCATGAATTTGTTTTCTTAGTCGGCAAATCTGGCGCTGGCAAATCCACCCTCATCAAAATGATCACCAAGGAAGAAATCCCTGATTCTGGGAAAATCGTTGTAGGAGGCATCGACCTAGATTTCGTACGCCGCCGCCACATTCCGCATTACCGTCGTCGTCTTGGCGTGGTTTTTCAAGATTATAAGTTATTGCCTACTCGTACTGTATTTGAAAACGTCGCCTTCGCTCTCGAAATTGCCGGTATGAGCAGTCGTGAAATCCAAAAAACCGTTCCAAAAGTTCTAGACTTAGTTGGGTTAGAAAACAAAGCCAACAAATTCCCGACGCATCTTTCTGGTGGCGAACGTCAGCGCGTCAGTATAGCACGCTCTGTCGCTCGACAACCTAAAATCCTCATCGCCGACGAGCCCACCGGCAACCTCGACAAACTCACTCGCAAGGAAATCATCGACTTGCTACAAAAAATCAACGATTTTGGCACTACCCTACTCGTCACTACTCACGACGAAAACATCGTTAACAACTTACGCAAACGCGTTATCACCCTCAAAGGCGGCAAGATTATTAACGATCAGAAAATCGATGGAATCTATCGCCTCGGCGATGAAGCCGAAAAAGCTACTACACCGCAGCCTGAGACTTCCATCAAGATCATCGCCCCCACACCACTCATCCAAAAAGTCTATCTACCTAGTAATGCACTAATGGGAGCTCCACAAAACAACAAAAAAACACCTGCCAAGGCAGCCAAATCCTCATCTAGTAAGTCTATTATTAAAGCTCGGATTAATACAACGACCAAACCAGAATCCACATCAAAAAATAATAGTTCAAAAACCACCCCAACCAAATCATCTGCGCCAACCAAAAAATACGCACGCGATTCCGCCAACCAGTGGTATGCCGCTGGTAAGCCACTCAAAGCCGCACCAAAACTCAGTAAACTCACCTCCGGACAAACCGTCAAGCTTAAACCTGCTCCCAGTATCAAGCAAGTCATCAAGCGTCCGCTTAATAAAACCAAACAAAAACGTGTCGTTTAGGAGATAAATATGTCATCCCACAAAAAGATCCGAACTTTTGACAAAGCAGATCGACTCAAACAAAAAGAAAATCTCAAAGTCTTAGTCGAAAATAGTAATGTCGGCAAAATGCGTAGTGCTGGCCGCGTAGTTAAATATGGTGCAGCTGGCTTCACTCGCAATATTTGGCTCTCTATTGCAGCAACCTTAGTCATGACGGTAACTCTAATAATCCTTATGATCACTATTGGTGCCAGCCTCATTCTTAGTTCTACTGCCGAATCCCTTCGCCAAAAGATCGACATCGCCGTCTACTTTAAGCCTGGCACTAGTCTTGAAACTCTCGAAAATATGTCCGAGATGGTTAAAACCGACCCTAACGTGCGATCTATTGAGGTCGCCGATTCCGCCATGGGTTATATGCAGTATCTACAAGAAAATCAAGACAACCTCGAGCTTATGGATGTTCTACAAGATCCAGAAATGAGTCAAATTGTTCTCGACACTATGAATGCCGTGATGAATATTAAAGTCTATGATCCTGATAATATCGAACAGCTAAAGCACATTATCGATACCACTCAAATTATCCAAGACAACATCGACCCCGAAGAAAAGCCCACTTACGACACCAACCGTAGTGAAATTGCCACCATCAGCTCATGGGCTAACATCGCAAAAAACGGCGGCCTTATCCTTGGTGCCGTGTTCTTGATCATTTCCATTCTCATGATCTTTAATACCATCAGAATGGCTATTTTCTCTCGCCGCGAAGAGATTTACATGATGCGCTTAGTAGGCGCTGACAACACGTTCATCCGTGGGCCATTCCTAGTTGAAGCACAAATCTGTGGCGTTATCTCCGGATTACTTTCTAGTACCATTGCCTATACTATTTACCGCTTTTTAATCCCAAAGCTCGCCAATTATGGTACAGACGTATCTTCTGTCGAAATGCTTATGGGTACACATAATCTCGTCTTAGTTTATCTAGTAATGATCGCTATTGGCATGATGATTGGCGCCATCTCTGCCCGCCTTGCCATGCAAAAGTATCTAAAATAATTAAAAACTCTGTTCTATCAATTTACATCTAAGCATAAGTGTGATATATAATATATATGAAGACACAACAAAAACACAAAACTATCGGTCTGAGAATTATCATTGCTATGTCAGTAATAAGCATCACTATTACTGCAAGCCTAGTCGCTCTTAGCAATAATACCGAAGAAGTCCAAGCCTACCCTTTTGGTTGCGTCACTCAAGCCTGTCGTGAAGCATCCGACCGTGCTGCCGCTTCTGAAGCGCGCGCTAAAGAACTTGCTGCTTATGCCAATACGCTTGAAGGCGAAGTAGCTCGCCTTAATGCCGAAATCACCGCTCTTGAAGACGAGGTCGCCCGCAACCAAGCTGTTGCCAATGATCTGTCCGAACAAATCGCGCTCAATACTGAGAAGCTAAATCTTCAACAAGTCGCTCTCGCTAAGATGCTTGTCAAAATGCACTTTGAAGAAGACCCAGACCCTATCACTCTCCTAGCTGGCAGTGGTTCTATTGGTGAACTCGCCGAGAAACAGTCTCGTCAAGAAAACGTCAAGAACCAAGTCACCACTTCCGCCAAAAATATCCGCACTCTTAAAGAGGAATTAGAGAAGCAAAAAGAAAGCGTCGATGCGCTCATCGCTAGCACCGAAATCAGCCGCAACGAGGCTGCCAACAAACGTAATCAACAGCTTACCCTCATCAGTAAATATGAAAACGACTCGGCCGCTTACAAACGCGACTCCGAAGAAGCTCGCCAGATTATGCAACGTGAGATCGCCATCGAAATCGCCAAATACAACAATGGCGGCGTTGTAGGCGAAGGCTACAATTCTTACCCATGGGCACACCGCTGCCCACAAGATAACGTTGGTTATATTGTAGTGGGTGGGTACGTTTGTCAATGTACTAGCTATGCTGGCTGGAAAGCTCAAGAATACTTTGGTATTTATATTTCATCTTGGGGAGATGCTAAAAGCTGGGGCTATTCTGCTCAACGTCAAGGCTACGTTGTTAATGATACTCCAGCACCGCATACCATCGCCTACAGCACAGCCGGTATCTATGGGCATGTTATGTGGGTCGAAAGCGTCAATGCTAATGGCACCATCAATCTCACCGAATACAATAACACCTTGAGTTCAAAAAGCGGTCTACCAGGTGATTTTGGTGCCCGTTACAATGTTAACCCCCATGTCTACCGCTACATTCATCTAGATCAAAGGCTCTGGTAAAGTTTTTAACATATTATTAACAAACCATGTTAAAATATTAACATGACAGAAAAATGGGAAGAGCGTAAGGTTAGCCTCGGCGGCGCTATTATTGGTGCAGTGGTAACTTTAGCGATTGGTGTTTTTGCGGGACTAAACTGGAGTACTTTCGCCTCCAATTTCTTGCCTTACCTGGGCTTTCAGACCACAGAAAAGAATGATTGGCATGAGCTTGATGAAGTTTATTCCGTCTTATCTAGATACTATGATGGGGAATTAGACAAAGATCAGCTCCTTGATGGTGCTAAATCTGGTTTGGTTAGCGCCGCTGGTGACGTCTACACTGCTTACATGAACCGTGATGAAGCCAAAGATTACGAAGCTGCATTACATGGTGAAGCTGGCACCGGCATAGGCGTAGAAATGGCTTTACGCGATGGTTACGTACGTATCTTACGCACCCTTCCCGGCAACCCCGCCGAGAAAGCTGGTGTCAAAGCTGGCGATATTATCTACAAAGTAAACGATGAGCTGGTCTACGATAAGACTTCCGACTATATCGCCTCTAAATTACAAGGCGAGAAAGGCTCCAAGGTTAAACTCACCGTGGTTCGCGATGGTGAAGAAAAGAGTTTTGATCTTATCCGTGAAGCTATCAATAATGTTTCTGCCTATGCCGAATACGACGGTAAAACCGCTGTCCTCACCGTCACACGTTTTGACGGCGACACTGGCACGCTCGTCCAAAAAATCGTTAAAGATGAATTTGAAAAACGTGGTATTAATAAGGTTATTCTCGACCTACGCAATAATGGCGGAGGCTATGTCAATGCAGCCAAAGATCTCCTCTCTCTCTGGATTGATGGCGACACCGTTCTAGTCCAAAAAGGCAAAAACGATCAAGAACAAACTACCAAAGCTAATCGTAATCAAGCCAAACTTACTAATATAAAGACTATCGTCTTAGTTAATGGCGGTACGGCCTCTGCCTCAGAAATTGTCGCTGGCGCACTCAAAGATTATGACAAAGCCACCATCCTCGGCGAACAGACTTACGGCAAGGGTGTAGTCCAAACTCTTCTTGATCTATCAAACGGCGGCCTTCTTAAAGTTACTACAGCCCGCTGGTATACACCCAAAGGTACCAGCATCAACGGCGAAGGAATCACTCCAGACATAGAAGTCGAGCGTACTTTCGATGATATAAATCATAGCCGCGATCCCCAGCTTGATGCCGCCAAAAAACAATAATTCAAGCAATAATACGTGCTATAATTAAAACATGATTAAAGTTTACACTACACCTACTTGCATCTACTGCCACGCCCTTATGGAGTGGCTCGAACAACAAGGCATTGAATATCAAGAAATTGACGCCAGCACTATGTCTGATATCACTGCTGTGCCAGTTACTGAAATTAATGGCGAACACATAGTTGGCTTCGACCGTCCCGCCATCAAAAAGGCTCTCGACAAAACCAACGCGTCAAACACAACAGATGCTAACTAGGGCAGCCCTTCATGGCTAACCCTACCAAAAAACCTGCGCTTATCCTCGTGCATGGTTTTCGTGGCTCACCTATCGGGCTCCAAGAGATCGCCCAAATTCTTGAGCAAGCTGGGTACCAAGTTTTGATACCTCCCATACCGCCTTTCGCCGGTGCTCAAAAACTACCCTCGTACACACCTGACTCTTATGCCCGATACCTAGCGGATTTCGTCAAACAGCAAGACCTCAACCGACCAATCCTCATCGGGCATTCTATGGGTTCTCTGGTCGTCGCCGCCACTCTCAAGTATTATCCAGAGCTCTTCCATCAAAAAGCCATCCTTATGTCGCCTATCTCTAAACGCACCGCTGTGCCTTTTCGAATGATAGCACCCCTCTCGGCTCTCACTCCCAAAGCCGCCGTTGACTACATCACCACCAAATTCCTTTTTACGCCTCATGATAAGGCCTTGCTTAAACATGTTTTAGAAGTTACTCATGATTGCAGTAACGACCAGCCCCCTGTCAAATCCGAAGTCATACAGGCCGCCAAGTTTTCTACCAGCTATGCCATTACCGATTTTCATATTCCAAAGAGCGTTCTTCTTCTTGCTGGTGCCAATGATCGTTTGATTAGCCAAGCCCAAACTAGAGCCGCTGCCCAGCAGCTAAATGCCAAGCTAGACTTCCTACCAAACACTGGCCATCTTCATAACTATGAGCAGCCCCGCGAGACCGCCAATGCCATCATAGATTTTATAAAATAACCGCCCCAAAGGGCGGTTTTGCTAAAGACGAAGATAGCACATGAGAGAACCAAAAAATTATACAGTGTACACCTAAATATCGCTTGTTATTTGACCTTTGAATTTTTCAAAGCGTCCTCATGGGCGGTCTTAAGCATCTGCGGCAGCTTCAGTTTCGACGAGAAGCCAAACAGCGTCAGACTACAAAACAACCCGCTAACCAAAGCAGCACCGGTACTCCCGCCCAGCAGGCCACCAAGCGTGTCCCAGAAAAACGTACACCCGAAAACGATGTACCATACCATCAAAGACCAGTTTACTGAGTCCTGCTTCACTCCACCGATATGTCCGTCTACACTTTCCATGAATGTCTCTCGGTATTGCCGATCTCGTCGCCAATGCGCGACAATTTCTTTTACCAATTCCAATTCTTACCATCTCCTTTTAAGGTGCTATTAGAGCCTCAAAGACCCTGTCTTCTCATTATAGCATACTTATCACAAAAAGTCAATACTTTACCCCCGCCCCCAAAACCCCTTCTTCTTGCTCACCTTTTTGCCCTTCAAGGTAATCGCTTCCTCATAGATCTCTGCAAAACGCTTCAATGTATGATTTAAATCGTGTTTTTGAGCAATCTCTAAGCTCTTTTCACCATATTTTTGCTGCAAATCTTCATTCTGGAGAATCTTCACCAGTGCCTTCGCCATTTGTTCTGTATCGCGCGGCTCACATAGTATCCCGTTCTTCTTATTTTGGCAAAGTTCACGCACCGCCCCTGCATCTACTGCTACCAGAGGCAAGCCGGTCGCAGATGCTTCAATCAACACTATACCTTGCGTCTCCGTTTCGCTCGCCGTCGCGAATACCGTCGCCGACCTATAGATGTCAATTACATCTGGCGGCATAATTCTACCAGGGAACTTCACATTCTTTTCAATTCCCAACGACTCCGCTAAATCCAGCAAATGCCGCCGATCCGTCCCGTCCCCCACAATCACTAGCTCCGCTTCTGGCACCGACTCAAGCACTCCCGCGAATGCCGTCACCACATTGCTCAAACTTTTCTCTGGATCCACCCGCCCCACATATAATACTCGTGGCGTCTTTGGATCCAAATGGAACTTCCGCAGGACTTTCAAATTCGGCTTGCCTGGCGTAAACTTCGCAAGATCCACTCCATTTGATAGCGGTTCTACTGTCACGTCAAATCTTCGGCGATTCTTTGGCACTAAGTCATCAATCGCCATTTCGGTCGGCATCGTTGCGTATTCCGAATGCTTCAAAAAACTCGCCATATAAGTACGCAACACCGCATCCAGCGGTCGTTTAAAAGGCCTCAGTAATTTTACCTGACTTGTTAAATTATCCGGATAAGCATGTCCGGTACTGACCATCGGTATATCATACTTCTTTGCATAACGTCGCGCCGCAATTGCAATCATTTCTGCTGTCTGATTATGAATCACATCCGGATGAAACTTGTTTAGAGCTTTCTTAAGTTCTGGATATGGATCTACTGTAATCCACAGTCCATGGCGATAGGCCAAACGCGGCAACGACACACCCAATATCTCTTTACCAGTTGGTACTTTGTTGATCTGATCTGGATAAAATGGAAACCTAACTGATCGCATATAGACAGTAGTTACTCCATCTTGCCGTGTACGGTGTTTTTTACCCTTAAAGCTTGGGCAAATCACCATCACCTCATGCCCTTGGCGAGCTAGGCCCTTCGCTAAATTATGTGCAAACACTGCCACACCATTCGACATTGGATAATACAAATCCGAAGTAATTGCAATACGCATCTTAACCATTATTATACCACATATGTCGTTTTTCAGCATCACGCCATACCCACTCTGATAGCTATTGTGTTATAATTATAGATATGAAGAAAAAGAAAGTCTCTAATTCTGTCACCGTCAATCGTCGTGCCCATTTCGACTACGCGCTCGACGAAGAGTTGACTTGTGGTATGGTGCTTTCTGGTCCAGAAGTTCGTCTCATTCGCGATCATCATGTTCAGCTCAAAGGCTCTTTCGTCACTATTAGGAGCCGAGAACTCTGGCTCAACAATCTCACTCTTGGTGCCGACACCGCGCGCAATGTCAAACTCCTCATCACTAAGAAACAGCTCGCTCAGCTTGAACGCGCTCGCCAAGCTGGTCTACAACTCGTTCCGGTCAAGCTCCTTGGTGGTAGCCGTTATATTAAGCTCGTTATTGCCACTGGCAAAAGCAAGAAGAAATACGACAAACGCGAAACCATCAAACAACGCGATCTCAATCGCGGGAAGTACTAATGCGTATCTTCTCCTGGAACGTTAATGGTCTCCGTGCTGGTCTCAAAAAAGGCACTTTTCTCGATTTTATGAATACCAAAAATCCAGATATTCTTTGCTTGCAAGAGACTAAGGCTAAAGCCGACCAAGTCGAAATTGATCTCCCTAATTATACCGAATACTGGAATAGCGCCGAACGCGCTGGTTATTCTGGTACCGCTATTTTTAGCAAAATTCCCGCCATCAATTGTCGTACCGAATTCGACCCCAAGCTTATCCAGCATTACAACTGGCAAAATGATAAATACGGCTGTCCTCTCACCGAAGGCCGCCTCCAAATCGCTGAATATGAGCATTTTTATCTCGTCAATGTCTACACGCCCAATAGCAAACCGGATCTCTCTCGTCTTCAACTCCGTAAACAACTTTGGGATCCAGCCATCTTACAGCAGCTCCAACTTCTTGAGCAAACCAAGCCCATCATTATCTGTGGTGACTTTAATGCTGCTCATACCGAGATTGATCTCGCTCGCCCCAAACAAAATACCCATAACGCCGGTTTCACTAGCGAAGAACGCCAGGGAATTACCAACTTACTCAGTGCTGGCTTCATCGATACATTCCGCACTCTTCATCCTCAAGAGCAACGCTATACTTGGTGGTCACATTGGGGGCACTCCCGCGAAACTAACGTCGGATGGCGCATTGACTACTTTTTCATTTCTCAAGCCTTATTATCTCATCTTAAGTCCGCCGAGATTCACGAACATATCCTTGGCTCCGATCACTGTCCTGTATCAATCGAACTGGAGTTCTAGCAATGCAAGGTTTTGCAACGATTAATCGTAGCTTCGACTACTGGCAAAAACAAACTAAACCACTCTTTACCGACCTAATTTGGAATATCCCCGAGCAAAAAACTGGACGCGTTAATGTCATCGGCGGCAACCTTCAGAACTTCTCCACAGTCATTCGGACTGCAGAATACCTTAATCAACATTTTCCACTTAAGCAAGTAAATACTATACTGCCCGACGCTCTCCGCAGCAAACTTCCCGTACTTGACACACTGACCTTTACTCCCTCTACTAACAGTGGCTCCTTTGCCAAATCCTCCGAACTCACTAAGATTTTTGATCAGACCGATTTTAATCTTCTCATTGGCGATCTTTCCCATAATGCAGAAACCGCCATCGCCATCAGTGATGCTATACGCCCCACCGATCGACCCGTTATCATTACGCGCGACGCCATCGATTTGCTTGCTCCTACCTTCGGGCAGATCATCACCAAGCCCAACTTATTCCTAATCTGCTCTATGTCGCAGCTCCAGAAGATCTTCCGCGCCCTCTACTATCCCCGCATGATCATGCTCTCTCAGCCCCTTATCCCCACTATCGAAACTTTACACAAGTTTACCCTCACCTACAACCTTACTCTACTCACTTTTCATCAAGATAACATCATCACAGCAAATGGCGGGAACATTATCACCACCCACATCAACGATACAGACTATACGCCACTTTCCCTCTGGTCTGGGCAACTCGCCAGTAAAATCTTTGCGCTCAATCTTTTCAACCCCCGCAAGCCCCTCGAAGCCACCACGGCCGCCATTTTCTTTGAATAGGCTTAAGCTTAAAATATCCTTAAGTTATTCCATTTTCTCCTTCTCATTTTCATGTTTTACCTACCAAATTCAATTTTACTCTTTACTTTTTGTACAAAGTGTGGTATAATGTAAGCATTCAGCTACTTAGAGTAATGAAATTTGAGGAGGGGATCACATGAAAAGACTCTACTACTTAGCTGACGCATTGACTCTGTGCGAAGTCATCGCCGGATTCATATTACTGGGAATGACTTTTACCAAAATGCCTGCCGAGTACGCCATTTGGGCGTTCGTCCTCGGCGAGCTCTGCGACGCCTTTGACGGACCCTGCGCCCGTCGCTGGTCCTATCCCAATGACGGCAAAGTCCGCTGGTGGCGTGTTCACGTCAAAACCATCGAACACCTTTCTGACATTTTCCTCGCTATCGCCTGTATGGTCTACTTACTTTTTGGCACCAGCAACCCTGACATCGCCTGCTACGCCGTCTGCCTCGGCACCACTATCATCGTTATCTGCAGCTCTGTTGAGCTCATACTGATTTATGTTGGCGAGGATACCCTTGGCGTCAAACTCACTACATGCCTTATCTTGGTACGTCGTTGGATTTACGTTTTCGGTGGCATTGCGGGTGGCATCTTACTGCTTATCTTTGCTACTAGTTGGCCTCCTGTCGGCAAACTCGGCGCCTGCGGCATTGGTATCAGTATCGGTCTAGGCTTATTGATCTACAAGCTCGACCGCGCGCTAAAGCCATAATCATTCCACCCCGTAGTGGCTGCCATAAAAGGCAGCCACTTTACTTTTGCCGATGTACTTCTAATGCTGCTTTATATGCTGCAAGCATTTTTTTGTCCTGTACTGCCTGCGCCACTTCCTTACGACTCGCCAACATTTTCTTGCTCATTCTTTCAATCTGTGCTGCTTGGATATTATCTAATGCTATCTGCATCGCCGCCGCTTCCGGCCCATCAGCCAATACAAAACTTTCCTTTGGTACAATCTCCTCCATCGCCGGATCACAAAAGAATACTGGCAATCCCATCGCCTCCGCTTCTAATAGCGTCATACCTTGTGTATCAAAATTATAAGATGCCATTATCGCCAGATGCGTTGAACGCATTTTTTCTAAAATTCGTTCTCGCTTCACCGCGCCATAAAATCTTACTTTTAAGTTATGTTTTTGCGCAAACCTTTTCGCCTTTTTAAGTTGATTACCATTCCCGTATACATATAATATATAAGGGCGATTCAACATAGCCACGGCCTGCAAAAACGGCAAAATCCGTTTTTCTTTTGATGTACGCGAATTCCATAACATCTTGAGCACCGCACCATCCTCCAGACTACGTGGCTGAACTTCTGTTTCTATTAACTCATCAGGCACTCCATTCGATACGGCTACCACTGGCTTTGTTACGCCATAGTGTTCCAATTTACGTGCAAAATGCCGTGACGGCGTAGTCACGATATCTGCATATTCCGCCTGATTCACCATTAATGTCCACATTTTTGCTCGTGTGAAAGTTGGTGCCTGAAATCTATCACGCCTTACTTTAATACTATGCTTCAAACACCGCCCATGCGCAAAATTCAGCGCCCAAGCCGTCAAAAACTTAAACGGATGAGGAATATTCACCGCGATCGCCATATCTTCACGCCCATGCATCGTCTGTACCAATGGCAAATTAAACTTCTTCGCTAGTCTTACTCCTGCAATGCTACAGCTTGCTTCATATTGCACATGCACCAAATCAAAACTCGCAAAATCCGGCATCTCCGATAAAATATATTCTTCTACTATGCTCGGACGCTTTGCTACTACTGCCCCGTTTATCCGCAACCTCTTATGGCTCGGCACCGTAATCACATTTCGCTCTCGCGCCTCAAACCCAGGGCAAAACACCACCACCTCATGCCCGAGCCCTTCCAAGCTCTGCTTCTGCGCTTTTATCGACGCTACCACACCACCATCCGCCCACGGCGCATAAAGGTCGGTAAAAATCGCTATCTTCATAGCTTCATTATATCACACCGTACCACCGCTTATGGTATAATGAAGGCATGAAGAATATTACAACCTATCGTACCGCTGAAAGCGTGTCACCAAAACATCCCGATAAGCTTTGTGATCAGATTTCTGATGCAATCCTAGACGCCTATCTAGAACAAGACCCCAATTCACGCGTCGCTATGGAGGCCTGTGGTGGACACAATCAAATCTTCGTTGTTGGAGAAGTTACTTCCCAAGCTAAAGACGTCAGTATCAAAGATATCGTAAAGCGCATCGCTGGTGATGACATCAAAATTACTGTTAATGTTGTCGAACAAAGCCCAGAAATCGCCCAAGGCGTTGATACTGGTGGTGCTGGCGACCAGGGAATTATGATTGGCTATGCTTGCTCAGAAACTCCTGAGATGCTCCCGCGCGAAGTCGTACTATCTCGTCGTCTCAACCAATTCATTTTTGCCAAACATCCATACGATGGCAAAACCCAAGTCACTTTAGAATGCGATGGTGGCAATTGGACGCTCAACTCTATTGTCGCTAGCTTCCAAAACACTTCTCAAAAAGAGCTCAATGCACTCGTCCACGCCTTTATCGAGCAGGAAAGTCTCCCAGGGAACCCTGAGCTACATCTCAACCCCGCTGGCGACTGGAATCAAGGCGGATTTGATGCTGACACTGGTCTTACTGGCCGCAAACTAATCGTTGACAACTACGGCCCCCGCATTCCTATTGGCGGTGGCGCCTTCTCCGGCAAAGACCCATCCAAAGTCGATCGTTCCGCTGCCTATATGGCTCGCCGCGTTGCAGTTGACTACTTACAGAAACGCCAGGCTCAAGAAGTTTTCGTCCGCCTTGCTTATGCTATTGGTTACGCTGAACCATTAGAACGTACCGTCATAATTGATGGTAAGCCAGAACTTATTGAAGGATATGATCTGACTCCACGTGGTATTATCAAGACTCTTGATTTGCTCCGCCCTATTTATGAACCTACCGCCCGCTACGGTCATTTTGGTGAAGGCTTCGGCTGGGATAGTTAGCTTTTGCCCACTAGCCAAAAGTCCTAGCTTGTAAGCTAGGACTTTTTTATGAATGACACATATTAAAATTAAAGCACGAACCAATCAAACTCTAAAAATAATTCATTTCACGCCTACTTACCAAACTGCTCCGCTAAAATCCCTCAAAACTACCTGATTAAAATTTATTAATTCGTATTTCATGCTTTTTGAACACTTTTTCAGGTCAAAAAACGATGAAAAATTTTTGTGAATTAACTTTTTATCCACTTTTTTCAAAAATATTCTTGACTTTATGTATTATTTTGAGTATTATTGTACTAAGTTATTAATACAATAGTTAGAAACCATGAATTTCACTTTCGCCAATGATCGCCCCATCTACCTTCAACTAGTCGAGCAACTTGAGCTTTATATTATTTCTGGGCAATTCTCACCCGGAGATCGTTTACCGTCTGTCCGCGATCTTGCAGCACAAGCTCAAGTCAATCCAAATACCATGCAAAAAGCCCTTCAGGAATTAGAAGACAAGCGTCTCATCATCACTGAGCGTACCAATGGCAAGTTCGTCACCGACGACGCCAAATTTATCACCAAACAGCGCACCAAGCTCGCCACCACCAAAATCCAAAAGTTCCTCACCGAAATGCAGGAGCTAGGATTGTCGCACGCCGATATTATCTCACACCTAGAAACTCTAAAAAGAAAGGATTAAAATGACGTTACTAGAGTATAAAAACGTTTCCAAAAGCTTTGGCAAAACCGAAGTCCTTCATGATGTCAATCTCAAGATCCCCAGCGGCAAAATCATCGGCTTACTTGGCAAGAATGGTATGGGTAAAACCACCATCATCAAACTCGCCAATGATTTACTCACGCCCACCAGCGGGGAAGTATTATTCGAGGGCAAGCCAATCGGCATCAACAGTAAACGCAACATATCCTACCTTCCTGAACGCACATATCTTGACAAGGTCATGACCGTCCGCCAATCCCTCAATTACTTTGCCGAATTCTACGATAATTTTGACATCAATAAAGCCACACGCCTCATTGACGATCTTGATCTTTCATTAGATACCAAGATCCTCCATATGAGCAAGGGTATGCAGGAAAAACTTCAGCTCATTCTTGTCATGAGCCGTAGCGCCAAATTATACATACTTGATGAACCTCTCGGCGGTATTGATCCAGCTACACGCGATTATATCCTGGATACAATTCTACACAACTTCAACGAGGGCGCCAGCGTACTAATCTCTACTCACCTCATCGCCGACATTGAGCGTATCCTTGATGAAGTCATCTTTATCGACAATGGTGAAATTATCCTGCAAGTCGACGCCGACAAGCTTCGCACTAAACATAACGCGTCAATTGACGAAATCTTCAGAAAGGAATTCAAAAATGCTCGCTAAGCTTATCAAATACGATCTCCAATTCATCCTCAAAACTGTCGCTATTTATGCTGTTATCCTACTATGTTGCGCGGCGCTCTTCAACATGACCGCCTATGATACACCTTGCTGGCTTGATGATAATTACATGCCCGTCTGCGACGAACCTCCAGTCTTTCTTCAAATCACTCACACTATTTTCTGGAACGCCATTTTCGCCGTCATCATCGGTTTACTCCTCAACTCCGTCATTCGCACTTGGATACGCTTCAAAATCAATCTTTTCAGCGATGAAGGCTATCTCACAAACACCCTACCCATCACTCGCAAAACACTCTGGGCTTCCAAATTCTTCTCAGCAATAATTGTCACACTGCTCGTCATCGGCACCATCGCCATCACTCTCAGTATCTTACAGCTCACACCAAGCGGCAAGGACCTTGCCATAACTTTTGGGTTTGGCATGCCAGACGCTACCCCAATTTTCTATCTCGTCTATCTTTTCACATTCTTCACCCAATATCTTTATGCTACCATCTGTGGTTTCACCGGCATCACCATTGGCAGCAAAACCAACAACCACCGCAATTTCCGCGCCGTCATCTGCGGCTTCGCAGTCTATATTATAGGCATTCTCATTATGTTAGGATGCTTCCGCGTCTGGGCTAACTTCGATACCAGCATCCACGCTATGCTCTTTGGCGCCAAACCACCTCAAATCGCTCACGAAATTTTCAATCAAGATTTCATGATCATGGTACTAACTGGCATAGGCGCTATCTATACCGTCCTCATTACCACGCTCTATTTCATCAATCGTAAACTACTTAATGACGGCATAAATCTAGATTAGATATTAATGGCTGGCTAAAACCAGCCATTTTTAATCACGCAATCAACATCGTGTTATAATAATCACATAATGACTCCCCCCCCCCCGCAGCTATTCTTAACCACCCACCGCCCCACTCGCATCGGCTATTTTGTGAACTAAATTAAAGAAAGGAAACATGGCAGAATTAATTTTAGACCGAGTCTGCAAAACCTTCGCGGGCAAGCTCGTCGTCGACAAAGTCTCCCTCAAACTTAGCAAACCTGGAGTTTATGGTTTACTTGGCACCAACGGCGCCGGCAAAACTACCACTATCCGCATGCTACTCGGCATCATTACTAAAGACAGTGGGGAAATTACTTGGAACGGGCAGCCAGTCAACCGCAAAGATGTCAACTTCGGCTACCTACCCGAAGAACGCGGCGTCTACCCTAAAATTAAAATTCTCGAACAACTACTATATTTCGCTGAGCTCAAAGGTATGACTCGCTCCGACGCCGAAACTTCTATTCGTAAATGGGCCAAGAAGCTCAAAGTCGAAGAATATCTCAATATGCCTGCTGAGAAACTCTCCAAAGGCAATCAACAGAAAATCCAATTTATGACCGCCATCATCCACAACCCTGACCTCGTCATACTCGATGAGCCGTTCAGCGGCCTAGACCCCGTCAATACCGAAATCCTCAAAGACATCATCATAGGACTCGTCAACGACGGTAAATTCGTCATTATGTCCGCCCATCAGATGGCTACCATTGAAGAATTCTGTAGCAACATTCTCATCATGAATAAAGGCAAAACTGTCTTGCAGGGCAATCTCAAAGACATTAAAGCCACCTATCCTGCCACTCGTGTCCAGATCGACGCCGATCAAGACATCAGCCAACAAATCAAATCTCACCAACTCAAAATCGAGAATTCCAAGAACCATCAGTACACCATCAACATATCCAATGAGGCTCAAGCTGAAAAGCTATTACAAGAGCTGGTCTCCGCCAACATCAAAATCAACAAATTCGAAATCATGAAACCTACCCTCAATGACATATTCATCGAAAAAGTAGGCGCCAAAAACGAAATCACTCAACTAGAAACCGAGGAGCAAAACTATGAAAATTAATCACTTCCGCGACATTTGGACTGTTACCAAATTCACCATGCGCGATCTCATTAGTCGCAAGTCCTTCCGCATTTCCACCATCATTATCTTGATTCTCATCGTACTTGGATTTAATCTCCCCAACATCATCAATCAAGTTACCGGTGGAGATTTTACCGACACCGTTCTCATTTCCGACCCACAAAATGTCTTTGAAGATAGTCTTGGCGCACTCAATGACGCCGACCTTGGATACAAATTCGAAATCGTTCCGCAAACTTTTGATGAAATCAAAACTAAAATCGACAATGGCGACATCAACTCTGCTATCACCGTCGATAAGGTAGATAATCAAATCAACTTTACCTACATTGTAGACAATATTGCCACCGCCACCAGCAACGCGCCGCAAACCCTCATCGATACGCTCAGCGCTTTATATACTAATGTCCAAATCCACAAACTGGGTCTCACCGACAAGCAACTCGCTACCCTCACCCCCACCTTCAACACTGAGTTTAAACAAACCGACGACCAAAACATTGGCGGCAACCTCATGGTTACTATGCTGATGTCCGTGCTACTCTTCTTTGCCATTTACTTCTGTGCCTACCAAGTCTCCGCTTCTATCACTGTCGAAAAAACTTCCAAAATCATGGAGACTCTTGTTACCTCCACCAGCCCACGCACCATTATCCTCGGCAAAACCATCGGTATTGGCATTGTTGGACTTTTGCAGGTTCTGCTTTTCGCTATTACTGCCATTGTTAGCGCTAAGCTTTTCCTCGCCCCCGAGATCCTTGATGCGCTATTCGATCTTTCCAACTTTACGCCTTACCTCGCCGTCGCTGCTCTAGTTTACTTTATTCTTGGCTACTTTGCCTATGCTTTACTCTATGCCCTCACCGGCTCAACCGTCAGTAAGCCCGAAGATATTCAATCCGCCAACATGCCGGTCGCTATTATTACGATGATCGGATTCTACCTTGCATATTTCACCCTTACCGACCCTACCAGCAGTCTAAATGTCTTTGCTGCACTTCTACCTATTTCCTCACCGTTCTGCATGCCTCTACGCATCATGATGGGGTTAGCCAGCGGCTGGGAAGTGGCATTATCCATCGCCATTTTACTCGTTTTCTGCTACATTATCGCCAAAATCGCCATTAAGATCTACTCTAGCGCTATTCTTAACTACGGCAGTCGCATGACTCTCAAAGATATGCTTCGCACTTACAAGGAAAAAGAGTAAATGACATCACAAGAGCTCATCATCCACGGCATTTACCAACATTACAAAGGCGATTACTACATCGTTGAAGATATCGCCTGCCACACCGAAACTAGCGAAGAACTGGTAATTTACCGTGGACTCTATGAAGGTGCACCAGTCTGGGCTCGCCCAAAGGCTATGTTTCTCGAAGAAATTGCACCAGGGAAGCTCCGCTTTACTTTACAAAAGATCAAAAGCGTAGCTGGACATTGAGTTTAGCTATGCAAACTTGAACGCTCCACACAAAAGTTCCACCCAATATCCCGGTGGAACTTTTTGTTGCTAGAAACATCTCCATTATATCACACTCCCGCAAAATAACAACTCTTGCCAAAAGCAGAATAATCCGCTACAATGAAGTTAGTCCAAACCTAACATTACATTCAATAAAATTTTTAATTCGTAACTTGTTTTCATCTATACAAATGGCGCCATAGGCCCAGTTGATGAGGACGAAAGTTACGAGTTGATTGGTTAGGTTTGGACACCATGCCTGTGGTGCCATTTTTATTTGTATCAGTGACGCAATATAAATAAAACTTTGGCACTCCATAGGGTGATTAATTAATCCAAAACCAAACCAAGGAGGGCTAGATGCTACAAAGAAGGAGAAGGAAGAATAAGTCTTCTACTCACCCATCAACAACTTTTATTAATAACTTGCTTCATAGTAAAAGTACTTATTTCTACAATGGATGGGGGAGAATAGTACCTACCTTCTGCATACTAGCTCTCCTGGTTGGTCTATATACGCTGCTCAATCCAGTAACAAACCGCGGCGCTCACCAAGCCTACGCTAACGATGGTATCATGGATGATGACTGGTATGATTCTTGCAGCTCACGACCGCTACCCGCCGATTCCGGTCGTAGTTCTAACGATAGCAACATCTCCCTCACCATCACTCCAGAAACTATTGACAGCGTAGACGCTAAAGTGGGAGAAACCGCTTATAGCAACCATACCGTCTGCATCAATGGATCCAGCATCAAAAGCTATAGCATGAGCATCAGCTACGACGACGGCAGCACCAGCCTTTCCCATAGTGAGAATAGCAGTATTAGTATAGGCAATGTAGACAATAGCGGCGTAGTAGGAGACCATCTTGTAACTAATACTTGGGGATGGGGCTGGAGTGACCTCATAAGCACCGATAGCAACACGATGACTTACAAGCCCATGCTAGCCGGCAATGGTAGCGTAGTCAAAAGCGCCGCAGCTGGCACCGTATCAAACAACACCGTAAATACAAGTGGCAAACTAGCCTTTGCTGTGAAATTCGGTGAAGACATGCAAAGCGGACACTATACTACCAATGTGAAGTTGGCTTTAGTAATGGAACCAGCGGAAGTAGCATCAATCGAGTACAAGCTCATTTACGATGCTAATGATGTCTATGTTAATAATAGTCCAGAAAGCGCATTAGTTACCGTCCCCAGCGCTCAAACCTACACCGATACTTCTGCTAGTACCTCCTATACCTTCACGGTTAGCAGTAGCACACCATCCGACGGGTGGAAGGGCGGCTGTGGCCAGTCTTTCAAGGGCTGGTCCACCTCAAAAAACGGTTCCATAGAATATAGTCCTGGCTCACAAATCACCCTCCAATCAAACAGTCCCATAACGACACTGTATGCAATTTGGCGCCAACGCATATGTGTAGGGTAGAGCTATTATTCCTAAAATAACCATAAGAATTTTCACACAAAAATACCAAAGCATTATATAATGGTCTTAACAAAATTATATAAAAGGAGAAATTTGTGGCTACAAAAAAGTCTGCATCCAAAAGTACCAACAGTACCAAGGATGTAAAATCCACCAAAACTGCGAAACCTACTAGTAAATCTAGCGCCGCTAGCAGCAAAACCACCAAAACAACTACTAAGTCAACTTCTGCTGGTACCAAAAACACTTCTACTAAACCAAAGAAAGAAACCGGTCGCATCATTGCTTGTATCATTGGCGCAATTGCAGTTATCGCGCTGATCATCATCGGTATCTTCGCGCTCGTCGCCAATATGGACGGCGGCAAAAACAGCCTCACCGTCAAAGACGGCGACGGCAACAAAGTTACCACTGCCTACGTTTCTTTTGACGATTTCCGTCTCAAGATCCCAACCGATTTTAAGGCTCTTTCCGCCAAAGAAATCGAGCAAAAATATGGCAAACAAAACGCACCAAAATCTGCCTATACCAACGAAGCCAAAGACGCCTACATTGCTATTGCTCCAACAGACAGCAAACTCGCTAACGATCAAGTAGAAACCTATTACGACACTATGAAGGCTTCCTTTGAACTCGTTGCCGAAGTTATTGATGGCAAATATTACACTTCTGGTTCCCACAACATTGCTGACATCGAATTTGTCACCGGCGACGATTATAGCAATACTATCTTCTTCTCTGAAGACAACAAGCTCGTCACTATCATCTTCGAGTGCAAAGACAGCGCCCGCAAGAAATGGCAACCAGTTGGCAAGTTCATCATGGACTCCATCGACTTTACAAAATAGTCCAGCAAAACTCCCCATCACTGGGGAGTTTTTTGATATCAACATTATTTCTAACGTAACCTCATAACAGCACAATCACTCTCGGTAGCCTATGTCTAACGCTTAATATGCTCTTCTACGTTCAATACTTCCGTCTGCGTATTCATAGCGCCTTCAAAATAACCCTTTTCTTGCGCCGCTCTTATCGCCGCATCCAATACCCCTCGCATTGCTTCTGTTAATTCTGCTGGTACAACTTCTTCTTCACGCGCTTTTTCTATCGGCTCCAAAACTCTCCCATAAGTCCAAATATCCTTGCAAGCTGGATCTGGCTGCGCTGGCAAAATCTCCGTCACCCGCGCTACCATTCGCGCCCAGATTTCATGTACATTCTCCGCCTCATTAATATATTCTAAATATCCTATGAAGTCGCATTTATCAATTTTGCAATCAATTTCTTCCAACACCTCACGCGCTACCGCCGAACACATGTCGATATCCTCAGGATCAATGTGGCCACCCGTCACCTTCAACGGACTACCATTTTTGTAGCGCAACAACATTCTACCGTCCTTAGTCACTAGCACCGCATGCACGCGTTCTGGTTTTCTGCCTTTTGGTAAATTCTCTTCATGCCAAATGAATTTTTCCATAGTTTCATTTTATCATACCTCCACACCAAGCAAGCACACTCACACGTTTGCAAAACATACTTCCATACCAGACAAACACGCTCGCATGTTTTCAAAACATGCTAACAAGTTTCAAAAACATACTCACATCATATATAATTATACTAAGCCATGGGAAAATTCTACGCCGCTATTGATCTCAAATCTTTTTACGCTTCTGTCGAATGCGCTGAACGCGGCCTAGATCCACTCACCACTAATCTTGTCGTCGCCGACAAATCACGCACCGACAAAACCATTTGTCTCGCCATTTCTCCTGCGCTCAAAAGTTATGGGCTACCCGGTCGTGCTCGCCTTTTTGAAGTCATCTCCAAAGTCCGCCAAATCAATGCCGAAAGAAAACTCCGCGCGCCTTTACAAACCTTCCTTGGTAAAAGTTATCACAATCCCGAGCTTCAAAACAATCCCAACCTTGAACTTGATTATCTTGTCGCAACTCCCCGCATGCAATACTACCTCGACTATAGCGCCAAGATCTATCAAATCTACCTCCAACATGTTGCGCCCGAAGACATTTTCGCTTATTCCATTGATGAAGTATTCTGCGATATCAGTAGCTACCTCAAAACCTCCCGTCTCACTCCCGAAGAGTTCGTTACCAACATTGTCACATCAGTTTATCAACAGACCGGCATTACCGCCACCGCCGGAATCGGTACTAATCTCTTCCTTGCCAAAGTCGCCATGGACGTACTTGCCAAGCATGCCGAACCAAACTCTGCTGGCGTTCGCATCGCCAGCCTCAATGAAATCAGCTTCCGTGAACAACTTTGGGAACATCAACCCATCACTGATATTTGGCGTGTGGGGCGTGGCTACAAAAAGCGCCTTATGAGTCGCGGTATGTATACTATGGGTGACGTTGCACGCTGTTCGCTTACTAATATCGAACTTTTGTACCAACTTTTTGGCGTCAGCGCCGAGCTCCTCATCGACCACGCTTGGGGCTACGAACCCACCGAACTCAAGGACATCAAATCTCACGTTCCCGAATCCAAAAGCCTCAGCTCTGGGCAAGTTCTCAGCTCACCATACAATGCTACCAAGACTCGTATCATCGTTCAAGAAATGGCCGAAGCCTTATCTCTACAGCTTGTCGATAAAAACCTCGTTACCGACCACCTTGTACTCCATATCGATTACGACCATGAGAACCCCGCCACAAGCTCCATTGTTGATCATTATGGTCGTACCGTGCCTAAACCTGCCCATGGCACCCATCGCCTCCCGCTCAAAACTTCTTCTACCAAACTCCTCATCGACGGCTTCCTCAAGATCTTCGACAGGGAATTTAACCCAACTTTCACCGCCCGCAAGGTCACCGTCTGCGCCAACGATCTCATCGACGAAGATATATATCAGGAGATCTCATCCCAACCCGAGCTTATCCAGGCAAATCTCTTTACTAATTATGCGCTCTTGGAGGCTCAAAAAGCTCATCAACTCGCTCAGCTTCAAAGCGAGAAAAGCCTCCAAAAAGCTGTCATCAAAATCCGCAAACGCTACGGCAATAATGCTATTCTTCGTGGTACTAATTTCGAAGCTGGCGCCACTGGCATTACTCGCCGCCAACAAATTGGGGGACACCGCGCATGAATCAGTCACGCTCAGGCAACCAGGCTAGCAATGTACCCAAACACCATTCCGCTCATAGCCTGCCCACTGGCAAATATGATGACATTATCCACCTACCTCGCCCCACCACTAGAAACCACAAACCTATGAGCCGCGATCTTCGTGCCGCCCAGTTCGCGCCCTATGCCACCCTCACTGGGCACAAAGACATCCTCAAGAACGTCGAGTCCGAGAACGAATATCAAGATCCTGAGATTATCCCCAACCTCGACGACTACAACACCCTAGATATATCCTAGATAAGACTCTGCTTTAATTAAATATCCATGCTTTCGCCCACGCCAAGCGGAGTAAATTCTGCCCCTATTTCTGTACATACACCACGCAATAGATTATCATAAACGCCTTTGCCCATTTTCGACAGCAAACCATCATGCACTGGTATCACAACCTTCGGCTTTGCAATTTTCATAAATTCAATCGTCTCCGAGATTTTCGTCCATGGTGCTACTTCTGGTACTAATAGCACTTCTACCGCACCATTTAAGTCTAGTAGGTCAAACGAATCACCTGGGTTCGTCAATTTATCGTCCACCACCACGCCAATATTGTCACAGGGAACTTTACCCGCCAGCACTGATGCGTGATCTTTACCAAAAAACTTCAAATCAAACCCTTCGACATTCATTTCATCGCCTCCCACTACCAAAATCGCATTTGGCAAAACCTCTGCAGCATCTTCTGGCGCAATTACTTTTGCATTTGGATTCAAATCTAAGATCTCGTTAATCTTCTCTGTCTGCAAATGGTCCGCATGGATATGCGTAATAATAACTGCTGCCACATCATGCAGCTCTGGCAAAGTCTCCGCAAACTCTACTGGGTCAAACACCAGCTTCTTCCCATCTTTTTCTACAATCATTCCTGAATGCTCTAATTTTGTAATCTGCATATCTTCTCCTTTCTTAATATTATAACATTCTGTCACCCACTTTTCACTCATATATGTTATAATAAGCATAAGTATTTAATTCTAAAAAAGGAATTTCTATGCCAACAACTGCGAAAAAGACAAAAACCGCCAAAACCAAACCTTCCAAGAAACCAACCGCTAAGTCCACCAGCGTCAGCACCAAATCTAAACGATACAAGGCAACCACAACTACCAAAACCGCCAAGTCTGATAAATCAAACTGCCGCAACTGCGAAATCTTTTTCGGCATCATCATGATCGTTCTTGCACTAGCTATGGTTGCTGACGTTGTTGTCCATATATGTGTCTGGCTCTGGCAATAGTTCACCTACGATCATTTACGCCGATGTAGCACTATACCTAAAGGATATTCAGTAATTTATCTCACCTTATCCCAATAGACATCAAACTCACCACCACGTTGCTCTTCAATCGCCTGCACAAGCTTGTCGCTGTCCTGTGCGCCAAATCCAATGAAAGACTTCTCACCAATAATTATATATGGCACCCCTTTCACTGTATCCCCCATTTTCTCCGCAAAAACTTTCGCGAGTTTTGCATTCTCATCGTTAAACCACGTCTCAAAAGTATATAAATTATAATACTTACCATACTCCTCCCGAATACTCGCAAAGAACTTAAATGCTGCCGCGCAATGCGCACATCCATCGCCCCAAAAGAAGTAAATATTTACCTTACCATCCTCCTTAGCGATCTCTGCTAAATCTTTCACCTCAATATTCGCACTACCAGCATTCTCACCTGTAGTATTATCTTCTGCCACCACTCCGCCACCGGACGCAAAATCTTCTGCATCATTCCGTGAAGCTACATCATCCTGCATAGCACTATTGGTGTTATTACGCCAATTCAGCATTACACCAACGCTCAAACACGCTGCCACTACCAACACCACCAATATAACCCCCAAAACAATTTTCTTCTTCATATCTACCCAATTATACCATGCCACCAATAACCACAGCCAAATATACCTAGACAACGTTCTCTGAGCAAGAAAAATGCCAAGGCAATAACACCTGGCACAGCATGGTGGGCGGGAAGGGACTTGAACCCTTACTCTCTTGCGAGAACCAGATTTTGAGTCTAGCGCGTCTACCAGTTCCGCCACTCGCCCATAATTACACTGAAATCTACTTTTCTACGCACAATTGTACCACAAAACATTACTTTAGGGAAGATAAAAATATCACAAAACTCCACGCTTTTCGACACCTTTATGTTATAATAATAAATATGGATACGAATGACGGTGGGTCTTCCTTTTCACCACAGCGCGAATCAGCCGCCGAAGCCGCCCGCAGAAAAGTGCTTGCGGTCTATTCTTCAACCCTAGAAAGTCTCAAGCAAAATCCCACCAGCAACCAAGATCAATTCACCCGCACTAGTAACGGCAACGAATACATCACTCCACCCATCCCCACCAGCGACTACGACAGTTATGCCTTACTCGACGATGACGACTCGTCCATCGCCGGCAATGATTACGAGCAAATCAATCATTATAATACTTCTCAAACATCAACCCACATCCCCAGTGCCGATGCTGCTAGCGCCCTTAAAAACGCCCCCATCAACCAAACCATCATCAACGATGAGTGGAAACAATACCACTCTGCCTGGCAAAACTACTACCAAAATTACTACAATGATTACTATTCCAAGGCCGCACAAAACTATCTTGCTACCGAGAAGCTCAAAAGCGAGCGCGTCGCCACGGGCAACGTTCAGAAAAAACGTCGCACTCGCCGCCTACTTCCTTTAGTTATGGGCTTGCTCACGGTTGGCGTCTTCCTTTTCCTACAGTATAACCGCCTCATCTTCGCCCCCATCATGGCCTATGTTTCTCCCGATACAGGCGACGTTAATACTAGCATAGAAGCCGTCGACCCTAGCATTACACAAGCTGTATCTCCCGAACCACGCCTAATCATCCCCAAGCTCAATATCGACGTACCAGTAGCCTTCAACATCTCCACCAACGATGTCATGGAAGCCATGAACCACGGCGTCGCTCAGTTCTCCATACCGGGTGCCAACGCGCTACCCGGACAAGTCGGCAACCTCGTCATCTCTGGGCATTCTGCTGGTGATATTTATAGCAGCAACCCTTATAAGTTTATCTTCTCTGGACTCGAGCGCCTTTCCGAAGGCGACCTCATCTACGTCAATTATAATTCAGTTCGCTATACCTACCGCATGACCAAAAGCGAAGTCGTCGAACCAAGCGACGTAGCCGCACTTATTTATCCCACTCAAAAGCCAGTCATCACACTCATTACATGCACCCCACTTGGTACTTCACGCTATCGCCTATTAATTACCGGCGAGCAAATCAGTCCTGAGTTTGATTACAACGAAGGAGAAGGCATACCAGACGAGGGAATTACCAATCCAGTCATCCCATCCGGCTCCGAAATGCCCGCCAACGAACCCTCCTTCTTCGAAAACCTTTGGAATGGTATCTTCGGCAGCTAAAAACATACTCGCACGTTTTTAAAACATACCAGCAAGTTCACAAAACATGCTCACGCACGCACAAAACATGCCTACGTGTTTACAGATCTTACTCGCGTATTTTTTCGCGTGTTAAGTATGTATTCCCATCTTGTGTTACTAGATAATACAACCAGCGATTATTATTTGCCAACACCACCGGATTATCATCCACCACTGGACTCTTGTTGCCTACAGTTTTTGCGCTCTCCGCTAAATTCCGCCGATTCGTTCCATCAAAATCCCAAACTAAAATCTGTTGGTCTTTTACGGTATAAAGCATGCTCGCATCAAACCAATTTATCTTACTACTTGGCGCTTCATACTCATACAGGTCACCCATCTCCAAATCCGTCACCATTAATTTAGCGCCTTTCTGCGCCACTACAAACTCATTACCAGGACTTACCATCAATCGGTCTGGAGCCTCACTCAGAGTAATATCACCTTCCACTAGCGGCTGTAAATCCGCCGGTAGCTCCACGCGATTCTCATCATATGATGGCATCCTACCATACATTATTCTCATTTTTGCACCAACTGTCCATACCATATAATCATCACCATAATAACTCGACAAAGCTACTTGCACTTTTTCGTCTTCCGGGATTTCCGCTAATACTGTGCCAGATTTTTCATCATCACGATACACCCCCACTGTGCGTTTCTTATCGCTAGCCGCCTCGGCCACATAAATTACTCTTGTATCAAAACTTTCAAAGCTCAACACATTATCCAGCAGCACACGCGACATTACTCCATCATTTGCATTAATCCTTTTTAGTTGGCGGTTCTCCAAAAGATATAGCTGATTAGCTGAATTATCAATCATACGTAACTCTGCAGTATTACTCAGTCCAAAAGTTTTTGTCAAATTTACACTTCGTACAGGGTCTTTAAGTCGCACCAATACCCACTCCGTCTTACCATCATACGAAACTTTTACCAACACGCTCTCTTCATTTGCTGACCACTTGACGTCCTCAACTTTGCCCCGAAACTGATACGTATGAGTTTCGATGGTTTGCGCAGTTCTTTTGGCCGGCACTTCCTCTATCATGCCTGGCAAAATCACCGACAAATCCAGAGGTGTTGCTTTAACTTCATCTCCCCGAATATCAAGCAACTGCCATTCTGGAGCATCATTTAATGCATACAAGATATAATTACGATTAGTTGATGGCGCATAGAACTCCAAATCTTGTGTTGTTGATAACTTACGCACCGACTCCGTTACTCGATTCTGTAAAAACAATCGCGGATAATAGATTCGCACTAATACTCCCGATTTAATCTTGATAACCTTTTGCCAAGTATCATAATTTTCACGGTAAATTTCTAGATTATGTTCGCCAGCCGACAAGGTCCGGCTTAGGTTGGTTCGTGCAAAAATCGTATTCCCATCAATCTTGACGCTCGCGCCAGTCGGCAAGGTGTGTAGCTGCATTAAGCCAGATTGTTCAATCCCTCCGTTACCAGAAATCATAAAACCCATCGCAGCCAAAGTCGAAACTACTACGACCGCCACAATCGCCAGCACCATACCAATCTCTGCAACTATAACCCGAATCGTCTGACGCTTACGTTTTTCTTCAAAATCCATACATCATATATTATATAACAATTTAACCAGCTTTGACCAAAATACAAATTTTGCTCTTGCTTTTTTGTAGTCATTAACGTTATAATAGTACTAAGTATAAACGTGATGAGGAGTTAAGTTAAAGGATGGCTACAATACAACTTGGTTCTGGCGCAGCAAGCTCCAACACCCATCGCTTAACACAATCTTCTCACACCATCGATCGTCGCAGTGTAGTGCGACCCACCAATCTTGCTATCGAAGAGGCTGCCCGCTCTGCACAAACACACGCCATTAACACTACTAATGCACAACCTTCACGTCTAGTTAATCTACGCGTTCACGCATCAGATCTCGTTGCTGCTCAAGCCGAACCAGAGCCATCTACTACCTCACCCCAGATGCAGATGCAGACCTTTGTCCCTAACGTCGTCGAACTTGGCACCATTGATCGCACCCAATCTACCGATTCATCACCAATAGATCTCACCAAGATGGTGCCAGAAGAGGCCACTATCGAAGAAACAACAATTAATAATTACACCCCAGTCATAGCTTCATCTACGTCTACTGAGTTCTTTGCAACACCAGAGTCTAACCAAATGGCTATGGCGCAAGAAACCGCTCTCGCCACAACGTCCAATCCGACACCGTTCGATTCGCAAGATCTTGCTATGAATATCGCAGCAGATTACGCGACGGCAAGCATCGGAGTGGTAGAAAACGCCGATAACTCCATCGACACTATTGCTCGCGCTACCTCTGAAGCTATCGCCGCCATTCGTACAGCTACTAATCCAGAAGAAATCGCCGAACAAGTCACCTCTCTCCAAGCTTTCGCTGAGAATCTCAAAGCCAACTCTGCCACTCCAGAAATGCTTGAACTCAGCAATACTATCGACAAATTTGTTGACGTCGCAATGAAATCCACTAAAGTTCAAGAAGAGGTCCAGAAAAAAGCTCTTCAACAATCCAAAACTAACTCTAAAATCACTCCAACAACACCGCCCACAACCAAAACTCCACCCAAAAAATCATCGGCGCGCGCCACCACTAAACCATCTTCTCGAACCGCTAAGACTCTTCCACGCAGCACCAAGGGCGTCGCCAAGTCAACTCCATCCATGCGTCGTACCACGCGTACTCGCTCGACAGTAGCCACCGACGAAGATATCGCCCTTCGCAAAGCCCTTCGCAATGTCGCTGCCATGGATGGCGAACCAGAAGAAAAGCTCACGCGCCACCCCATCGCCAAAAAGCGCGGCAATAAAAAACGTCTAGTTCTAGCTTTCTTTTGTGCAGTCCTATGCGTGGCTGGTATTGTCTACTTTGTTGGCTCAAGCATCCCTGATATATCTGTCAAAGTCGCTGCCATCCAGACCGGCATTGAGGCATCCTACCCTTCTTATATCCCTCGTGATTATTCTCTCAGCGACATTAGCTCCGAGGATGGTAAGATTACAATGACCTTCAAGGGTCCAGAAAAGACCACTTTCACCCTCACCGAAGAAAAATCTTCTTGGGATAGTACCGCGCTCTTGCGCAATTATGTCGAGCCGACTTGGCAAACCAACTACATTACCACCCACGAACAGGGAATCACCATTTATATCTCTGGCGCTAACGCTGCCTGGGTTAATGGTGGCGTCCTCTACAAAATAAATGCTAGTAACAATACTCTCACTAAGAAACAACTCCGCAATATTGTCACCTCAATGTAGCCGTGGTATAATATACCTATGGTAAGAACTCGTTTTGCACCCAGCCCGACTGGTTATATACATATTGGCAACGTACGTAGTGCGATTTATCCTTATCTTTTGGCGCGCCAAAATGATGGCGTACTAATCTTACGCATTGAAGATACCGACCAAGCCCGTTATGTAGAAGGTGCCACTGAACTAATCGAAGAGACCCTAGCTTGGCTAGGCCTGCAATGGAACGAGGGTCCTCTTGTTGGCGGCCCTAACGAACCCTACTTCCAGTCCGAACGCAAAGCTATCTACCACAAATGGGCTAAAAAACTTATCGATGCTGGCCGCGCCTACGCCGACGATACTTCTAGCGAGCAGATTCAGGCCTACCGCGAGCAATGCGCCAAAGAAAAAGTCCCTTATCTATACCGCAACTTCCGCCCCCACAATACACCTGAATGGCATGAGGGTTTACCACTACGCTTCAAAGCTGATCCTAAGCCTCGCAAGTGGCACGATGAAGTGATGGGCGATCTTGAGGCAGGACCAGAAGTTCAAGATGATATTATCCTTATCAAGGCCGACGGTTTACCAACTTACAACTTCGCGCATATCGTCGATGATGCTGAAATGGGTGTTAATTATGTCATGCGTGGCGTTGAGTACGTCTCTAGTACTCCAAATTATCTTGCCTTATACGAAGCCCTAGGCTTAGAGGTACCAAAACTCGTCTCTCTACCACATATTCTTGCCCCCACTGGCAACAAAAAACTCGGCAAACGCGATGGTGCCAAATCAGTCACCGAATACCGCAACGATGGTGTTCTCGCCGAAGCCATGCTTAATTATCTAGCTTGCCTTGGTTGGAATGATGGCTCCGAACAAGAGATTTACACCAAGGACGAGCTCATCGCTAAATTTTCACTCAATCGCATCCAAAATTCTGGTGCTCGCTATGACGAAACTAAGCTTCTCTGGATGAATGGACAATGGATCCGTAAAATAGTTGACGAACAGGGCGTCGAACAACTCTACGAACGCACACTTGGTTTTTGGCCAGAAACCGCCACTAGTTACGACGACGAATACCGCAAGCGCGTCCTCAATATCATCTATGACCGGCTCAAAGTGCTTTCCGACTTGCGTACCATGACTAGCTACTTCTTCACCGACCCAACCATCGACCTAGACGTATTAGTAAACAACAAATTCCTCAAAAAGTTCAGCGAGGAAGAGCTTTCTGATATACTCATGGCTACCAGCCGCAAGCTTGAAACAATTAAAGACTGGAACCCCAATACTATACAGTCTACTTTAAACGCCCTTCTGACCGAACTAGACAAAAAACCCGCCGAACTTTTCTCAGTTATTCGCATTGCACTATCCTTTGCTCCGTTTAGCCCTGCTCTCCATCTTACAATGGACGTTCTTGGCAAAAACACCACTCTCGCTCGTCTCCAAAAGACCGCTACCGCCCTGGAGAACGACTAAATGCATTCTCAGGGTGGTACAAACACTTCCAAAAAGTCTCGCAAGACTTTCGTCATCACAATTCTAGTTTTACTAATCATCGTAGGGATTGGCGTTGGTGTGATATGGTGGATTAATGGTGGTAAAGAGCAAATCGCCGAAGGTGGGCTTGGCGAAGGGGGGAATCAACCCGAAATAATTTACAGCAACTTCACTGGTTATGAAATTGCCGATGTCACACTTAATAACTCTCCGACTTTTTGCGTCCAGATCCCCAATGGAAGCACTGATGGAGCTCGTCCGCAAGCTGGCCTTACCGAAGCCGGTGTCGTCTTTGAGGCTATCGCCGAGACCGGTATTACTCGTTTTGCCGCCATTTTTCAATTACAAGACACCTATGCCACCTTACCCGATGGCCAAAAAACTATGATGACTACTCCGGGCATTATCGGGCCAATCCGCTCACTTCGTCCCTACTATCTTGACTGGGATACTCCGTTTGACTGTACTGTAGTGCACGATGGCGGATCACCCGAAGCTCTCGTCGCCATTGCTCAGGGCGGCCAGCGCAACCTTGACGAAAATTTCAACTACATGTGGAAAGAAGCTAATCCTAATCGCCTCTGGAATAATGTTTTTACCTCACCGGCAAAACTACTAGCTTTTAATCAAGGCAAAGGCTATCACACCTCCAGCCCTAAAACCTTCCCTCGCCTTACCCCCGAAGAGCTCGGCAATCAATTAACCCAAACTCAGTGCGATGATGTATCCACAGAAGATTGCCAGACTCCCTATCAAGCCACTTCCATTCGTACAGTATTCACTAACATATCCGATTATATCGTCAACTACACCTACGATGCTACTAGTAATACTTATAGGCGATCCTACGAACGAGGCGGCGCTCACCTGTCTTACCGTTGCCCCGCCAATACCACCGATTTTGCTCAATGCGGAGATCCAGTACAAGTGGCTCCTAGCGCCATAGCTATCATGCGCGTCCAAGAAAGTACCATGTCTGATAACTACCACGAGCACATCAAAACTCTCGATGAAGGCGCCGCCTATATCTTCCAAAACGGTCAAGCTATTGAAGGAACTTGGCAAAAAACCAGCCAAGATGACCAGATCAAATTCCGCAACTTAGATGGCACAGAAATCAAATTCGTTCCTGGACAAATTTGGATCGCCGCTATACCTCAGTTTGGCAAAGTTAGCTGGGAATAGCCCTATCTCTTCATTATAGCACACTTTATCCCAAAAGTCAATACACTGAGCACATAGTGCGCCCAAAACGTTGTAAAATAAACAATGACTGCCTGTATTACATATCATACCCTCTTCCAAAACCGCAAAAAATATGCTAAAATGTAAGCATGGTTCCGTCGTCTAGTGGTCTAGGACGTCTGGTTCTCATCCAGAAAATCGCGGGTTCGACTCCCGCCGGAATCACCAGATTTAGACACTATACTTAATTTGAAACCACCAAAACAGACCCGCGCACTGCAAGGTCTGTTTTTTGATTTTCTTATTACGCGCTATTCTACGTGGCTTTTTCTATTTAATCTACTTTATCCTCGTCACCGGATCCCTCCGATCCATCTGGAGTAGTCGGCTTCTCTTCTGGTTTCTCTGGCTCAACTGGCGGCTCTGGGTCTGGCTGGTCCGGATCTTTTGGCTCTTCTGGGTCTGGTTCCGTCGGTTCCGGATCCACGCCCGTAGTATCATTCACTGTCACAGTAAACGAGTCTTTATTACCGCTCAACTCATCCCGTACTGTCACCACTGTACTACCAGCCTTTTCACCCTTACAGCTCAAGCTGCTCCCGTTCACGCTGCAAGAAGCCACACTCGTATCTGCTACGCTAATCGTCAATTTAAACTCCGCTGCCGACGGCAGAATCATTATCGTAGTCTGAAAGGTCTTACCCAGCTCAACCACCATATCGCCCACCTCCAAACTTGTGACGCGATTATTACTCGGCTTCGCAGTATTATTCGACGAACCAGAATTATTATTGCTCTCACCGGAAGTCCGGCGCGTCCACTTCGCCCGCAGAGTAATATTCTCATTCACTGGCTTGCTGAAGTCATAGACCTCATCACCTAGATACCAATCTTCAAATACATAACCTATCTTAGTCGGGGCAATACTTGGACGACTAATAGTTCTACCTTTAGCTATTTCTACGTCCTCCATCTTGGAACCACCATCAGTATCAAACTTGACTGTCACCGTCTCAGTACCCTCATTGGTCTTCCATTTCGCTACCAGAGTCGCATTCTTATAGATACCAGTTCCAAAATCAAACGGGTCACCCTCCAAAATCCATCCCTCAAAGCTAAAGCCTTCCTTAGTCGGATCTTCTGGCTGTTTTACCGTACGCCCACAAACAATCTCGGTACCACTCACCTTTGAACCACCATTTGATTCAAACTGCACTGTACACATTTTCTTATTATTGCCAAAAATCGCAATCCCCGCAAACCCAACCACGGCCACCACCAACGCTACACCCACGCCAACTAGTGCTGATTTGAACTTAGAAAACCTCGAATCGTCACCGACCTTACCATCTCCTACCTCGGCTTCCGTAGCATCTTGCGCAACAGTAGGAGCACGCCTTGCTGAACTTGTAGGCATTACTACCATGCCCGACATCGAACGACCATTTCTGTGTACTTTCGTAATATCTGCGCGAGGACGCGGACGCTCTGCCGCTGCCGTGCGACTTGCCATCAACGCCAACTCTGGATCAATCGCCCGCTGACGCAACACTAGCCCCTTCTCTGCAGACGAAGACGCCTTGCGTTGTGGTGTCTTAGTATTTTTATCAGCGTTACCAGAACCAACCGCGATAGTCTTTACAGTAGTACCTTTGCTGGACTTCGCCGAAGACCCAGCTGTCTTGACGACAATCTTGCTACTACCTCTCGCAGTTTTAGTAGTGGCTGTCTTTTCAATATTAACTTTAGCCATTTCATTTATTATATCACACGCAAAATAAAATTAAAAGTGCTTATGTTTATAGTCCTCGTCATTTCAGCAACCTTCCATTATTCAGTGTTTTGTGTTAAAATAATTTCATGAAAAAGCTTCCCATTGTTGCGCTTATTGGTCAAACTAACGCCGGTAAATCCAGCCTGCTTAACCGTTTGGCACACAAAAACATTGCCATCGTAGCTCGCGAAGAGGGAACCACTCGTGACAATGTTATGGCTCGCATTGACGATCGCTTTCTTCTCATTGATACTGCCGGACTCAAAGACCCTTCAGATGACTTTGAAGCTGGCATTCAAGACCAAATCTCCGACGCTATTGACAGCGCAGATCTCATCCTGCTTGCTCTAGACAGTTCTAAATACCCTGACGACAAAGACAAAGACATTGCCAAAAAAGCTCTCAAATCCCGCAAACCAGTTCTTCTTCTGCTCAACAAATCCGACCTTGGCGATAGCCTAGATGATACAGAATTCCTACGTCTTGGTATTAAGCCAGACCAAACTTTTCGTATCTCCGCCACCACTGGACAGGGAATCAAAGATCTTAAGTCCGCAATTTTAAACAACTTAGACACACCCCAAAGAGACACCACGGAATACACACCATCAACGCTCAAGCTCGCTCTCATTGGTCGCCCCAATGTTGGCAAATCCAGTCTCTTTAACACGCTCGGCCAGAAGCAACAAGCCCTTGTCAGTTCTCGACAAGGTACCACCCGCGATGTCAACCGCGTCGAAATTAAATTCCATGGTCGTACTCTCGAAATCCTCGACACCGCTGGACTCCGTAAACCCGGTAAGCGCGAGGTTGGTATTGAGAAATTCTCTGCCCTCCGTACCCTTGCCGCCATCGAAGAGTCCGATATCTGCGCTCTTCTTGTCGATGCTACCGAGCCCCATTCCAAACTCGATCAATCTCTCGCCGGACAAATCATCGAAGCGGGTAAGGGAATTATCATTGTCCTCACCAAAGCTGACCTTGTTGATAATACCAATCATATCCTAGACAAACTCGAGCAAGATTTTAACTTCCTGCCTTACGCACCTGTTCTTATTACTAGCTCTACTACCGGCCAGAATGTCACCAAACTTTTTGAACTTGCCACCGAAATCGACGCCACCCGACACCTCGAGGTCAAAACTTCCGAACTTAACAAAATCCTCAGCGAGGCTATCGTCGAGCATATCCCGGCCGGTCTCAAAAACACCCGTCCTAAACCTAAATACATCGTTCAAACCGACACATGCCCACCTTGGTTTGTGGTTCATGGTCGCGATCTAGGCCTCTTGCACTGGTCCTGGAAGCGCTTCCTCGAACGCAAAATCCGTGAAAAATACCCCTTTGTTGGTACTCCCATCTTTTTCTCCTTCCGCAACGACGACAAGAACCACCAAGACGAAAAAAGAGCCTAATTTAATACTCTTAGTACTCGCCTCACTTCCTCAGTGGTTTTGCATTCCATCATTTTTGCTCGCAGCTCTGATGCCCCAGAGAAACCTTTTACATAGATCTTAAAGAAATGTTTCAGTGGCTCGAACGGTAATCCGCGTACTTTTCCGTCCATTTTTAGGGCAAATTCTGGATCTTCTCGCATCAATTCCGCCTGCGCTACACAATGCTTAACGTCTTCCGCATCAAATAAGTCCAGATGCAGTTCCAACAACTCCAGTAATTCTTCCTTTGTCGCTGCATGCTCCGTAAAACAATACGGATTCTCAAACACTCCTCTTCCAATCATATATCCATCCACTTGCGGATACTGCATCTTTAGCTCCTGCACCTGCTGTAAGTCTTTGATGTCACCATTGATTACTAATTTAGTCCCTGGCGCAATCTCATCACGCAACTGCACAATCTCTGGTATCAGTTCGTAATGTGCTGGTACTTTTGACATCTCTTTACGTGTTCTGAGGTGCACAGTTAATGCTGCAATGTTTTCGCGCAAGAGCACAGGCAACCATTCTCGGAACTCTTCCAGATAAGTATATCCCAAACGAGTTTTGACTGAAACTGGCAATTTCGTCGCTTTTTTCGCTTCTCGCACACACTCCACTGCAAGTTCTGGCGTACGTATCATTGCTGCACCACCGCCAGCCTTATTGACGTGACGATCTGGACAGCCCATGTTAATGTCTAACCCATCAAACCCCAATCCCACTAACGCTCCTGCCAATTCTGCAAAATGTGCTGGATTTTTACCCCAAATCTGCGCAATAATCGGCGCATCACTCGGCACCACCGCCAGTCTCTCTAATGCGTTAAACCGCCCCTTCTCCGATGCAAAACTCGAAACATTTGTAAACTCTGTATAGAAAAGATCTGGTCGCCCCGCCTTCGCTACCACCTGTCGGAACATCACATCTGTCACGCCCTCCATTGGCGCTAATACCGTAAAGTCATGTGGCAGTTTATCCCAAATATTCTCACTCATTGCCAACAATTATCGCAAAATCTGTTAAATTTGTCAAATCCCCCTCTAACTGGCCTTTATATTCCTACGATTTTACCTCTATCCGCATCTGTGCTATAATTAGCCTCGTACCTTACAAATCGCACCTTAAACTATAGGAGGGAATTACATGCATCAACATGATATATCCGGGCACCAATTCAATATCTGGTCATTCCAGACCACCACCGGTGCCGAAGAAATCCTGAAAGCACCGGCTATCCTACTCGATCCGAATTTCATCTATCGCAATTTTCAGCTCGTTGCCCCAGAAACCCCCGTCGACTCTGGCATCCGCTATGGTGCAGCCCGCAGCCTCATACAGTTTGCTGAAGACCCCGAACTCCGCATCCGTGGCCCCATCGCTCGTGAAGAACTTCCACATCTGCTCAACTGTGCCACCGCTCGCAACATCTTCGACAACGATCAGGAGCTCGCTATCAACCAGCTCGACTGGAAATTGTATCGGCTGGAGCTTACTGCCGACTCTCTTGAGCTCTACTTTGTCGATATGCGCCCTTTGCGCGACGATACCCCAGGCGCCGACAATGATACTATCGAAATCGTCCAGCTCACCATCCACAACGTCTCCATCCTGCAATTGCAGTGCCACATCCTCGAAGAAGCCCTTTCCTACATCCACAGCGAGCACTACACTTGTTTCTCCGATCCCTGCGCCGCAGAGACCCACGTAGCCAACTTCGTCGTCGAATATCGCCATAGCATCCTTGCCAAATCTGCCCACTCCATCAAAGGTGCCCTTCAGTTCAGCCAAATCGAAACCACTTTCCGTGACGCCTGCAAATATAGTTAAGCGGGCGTAAATTAGTTAGCTGCCTAGCATTACTGCAATGTGCTGAGTAGCCATCATCGCACTCAAGTTCGTAACACGCCTGACGCCCTCCACAAAACCAAGCCGACCGCACGTCGGCTTTTTTATGCCGCAAACTATTTTCGTTACAAGACATGCCATCAAAGCCCAGCAATATTAGACCTTTTTACCGCTCGCCAGCTGCCAGAACTCTAAAACGTCCGTATCTTATCAAACGGATATATCCTAAACGCCACTGGACCAATTATCCGACAAAACGGTATTGTTCCTAAGCCGGAGCGAGAATCAAACGAGTGCGTACCCTCACGGTTATCACCAGCCACAAAAATCTCACCATCAGGCACTATCATGTCCACTTCGCCCGAAGAATTCTCTTTTGGTCCATTATTTTCATCTACCCTTGTTTCATCATCTGGATGAAAGCCATCAGGATACTCATCATTATATACGGTCAATACCCCATCTTTCACCGTCACGCGTTCACCGGGAAAAGCAATTACCCGTTTAATCAAATACTGATCACGCTGACCCTTAGGCGCGCCACAAGTCAATGGGCCACTCGCATCTCCATTAGCGAACACAATCACTTGCCCACGCTTTGGAATATATTCTTGCCCCAAAAAGTGCGCCCAGCTCGCCGCAAATCTATTAACAATCACTCTATCTTCATTATGGAGAGTATTCTCCATACTCTGTCCCACCACATCATAAGACCTATATACATAGGCGTTCAGCACAAAAGTGCCAGCAATCACCACCGCCACAAAGACAGCTAAACTCAATAGGTCTTTCAATAAGGGATGCTTCTTCAAAAAACCTGGTTTTGCTTGTTCCATTACTTCATTGTACCATAGTTACAAAAAAGTGCGAGCATTTTGCAAAATATTTATTGCAAAATTAAATATGCTATAATTATACATATGGCAGACTATATTCTCATTCGCAAAAGTCGCAACGCACTCAGTTCTTTGACACACATGATTCTCAATCTCTTACTTGCAGTTATTTCTATAGGTGCCACCGTCGTAACGGGGAATTGCATCATCGGCTTAGTCCTAATTGTCGTTTCTAAATGGCGCATTTTTGCCGTTAACCATCGCTATTGGTGGCTTAATATTCGCTCCAGCCTCGTAGATTTTATTGTTGGTATTAGTTTTGTTTTGTTGGCTTATGCTGCTGGCTCTACATTTTTACCAGTGCATTTTGCGCTCATGGCTTCCTACGCCATCTGGCTCATTTTTATCAAACCTCGTTCTTCTATGACCTTCGCCATTGTTCAAGCTCTTATCGCCGTTCTTGTCGGTTCTACCGCCGCCACCGTTTTTGCTGCCCTCACCGACTCTATCGTTATCGTCGTTTCTGAATTCATTATTGGCTATGCCGCTTCACGTCATGTCCTCGTCCAAAGCGACGAACATGAAACCTCTTTCATCTCTCTCGTCTGTGGCCTGTTTTGTGCCGAAATTGCTTGGCTATCTTATTCTTGGCTTATCATCTACAACTTTGCTAGCACAGGCATTTGTGTCTCTCAGCTGGCTATTCTCCTTACCGTACTTATGTTTATGTACTTCAAAATCCATGACAATATTTCCAAGCACAACGGCAAACTTAATCTCCGCGAAATTGTTCTTCCACTCATCTTTACCGTTGTCGTTGTCGCAGTTTTAATCATTAGCTTCAGTCAACCAAGATTTAATATTCATTAAAGGTATCTTTGCTAGAATAATAGCAAATAGGAGAAAAACATGTCCAAAGATATCATTAAGGATACCACTAAAAAATCAACCATTACTTCCGCATCCCACAATGTCGGAACAGCTACTCAACCCACCGAAGCACCTAGTAGAACTCACACTAAACACATCAAAAAATCCAAACACTCCTCGCCTAAAACAGAAAAACCTCTTCATTCCGACGCTGGTTTTCGTGTAACTGTAATAACACTACTCATTTTATCTTTTTGTGCCGCTGGTGGCGCCTTAGGTCTATCCATTATCAACCACCATCGTGACAGTCAGACTATCACTTGGAATTTTGAGAATGACGGCAATTCCGCCAACTTTATCGAAGGTTCCATCGCCGACATTGCATCCAAAGTTGCTCCTGGCGTGGTATCCATCGTTACCGAGAGTCGCACCACTGGCTGGTTTGGCCAATCCTCAACCTCCACATCTGCCGGCACAGGCATGATCGTCACCAAAGATGGCTACGTTCTCACCAACAAACACGTTGTTGATGGCGCCAATTCCGTCAAAGTTGTTCTCGACAGTGGCGAGACCTACGACAAAGTTACCCTAGTCGGAACCGATCCACTCAACGATGTTGCCTTCCTCAAAATCAATGATGTTGACAATCTTCCCACTGTCACCCTTGGTGATTCCAAGACAATCACCACTGGACAACAAGTCATCGCTATCGGCAACGCTCTTGGTCAATATCAAAATACCATCACCTCTGGCATTATCTCTGGTACCGGACGTTCCGTCACGGCCTACGCTAGCGACTACTCCTCCGCCGAAAACCTCAGTGACATGATCCAAACTGATGCAGCTATCAATGCTGGCAACTCTGGCGGCCCGCTCGTCAACGCTGCCGGACAAGTCATTGGCATTAATACTGCTACTAGCTCTGACGCCGACGGCATTGGCTTCGCTATCCCCATTTCTAGCGTCAAAGGCATGCTGGATAACATCATCAAGAATAATTCCTCCAAACGTGCCTATATGGGCGTATACTATGTCAACATCACGCCAGACGTGGCCGTTACCTACGACTTACCTGTCACCAGTGGTGCTTACATTTCTAATAGCGGCAGCGCTAATTCTGTTATCAAAGATGGCCCTGGCGACCAAGCCGGACTCAAAGACAAAGACATCATCACCAAAATTAACGGCATCAACGTCGGCAAAGCTGGCACCGTTTCTACCCTCATTGGTGAATATATGCCCGGTGACACCATCCAGCTTACTATCCTCCGCGATAGCAAGGAGAAGACACTCAATCTCACCCTCGGTGCCTATGGCGAGACTAGCTCCAGCCAGAAAAGCTAAAACCCATCTTCTAAACCTCTAGACGGCGCTTCAAGTCAAAAGCGCCGTCCTACTAAGCTTTTCTATAAATCGCGCTGAGAGCCGCTCTAGACGCCCCTAACGTAATTTTACTCCTCCAGGCTCCCCAATTCTTCCTCAATAAAGCTTATCTTACCAGTTTCTCGCTCTTTCATTAGCACTCTTTCCGGCTTATGTATATATCCTTTTGCTCTGTAATCATACCAATACCTCCAAGTATTCTCAAAAAGTAAACCATAACTTTCCGTCTTCAAATGCACAAACCCCGCTTTGCGTGCCATTTCAATAAGCTTACTATGCTGACATGGATCTGCCTCCAACACCAAATAATCCACCCAAACCCCATCCGATCCACCAAAATAGCTCAGTTCCCGCAAAAACCTTTGATATACAGATAATCCATTATTACCCCGCGCATAGATCGCATTTGAGGGTTCAAACTCTAGGTTTCTTTCATCCACCCAAGCCCAATCTTTATTTACATAAGGCAAGTTCGCCACTACCACATCGAAATGTTCTGGATACTCACCAAAATCAAAATCCTTCAAAAGATTTGACCGCACCAGCTCCACTCGGCCCTCGTGCTGTAAGTCATTTCTCTCCGCCACCTCAAGCGCCTTCGAGCTCAAGTCTGACGCTACCACGGTACTTTGTGGGTACTCCAACGCCAGTGTAATCGCAATGCAGCCGCTTCCAGTACCAATCTCCAGAAAGTTTGGTTGTTTGGGCAGCTGTAATCCCTTAACCAGTTCAATCAATATTTCTGTCTCTGGACGGGGAATTAATACGCTCGGCTTTACTGCAAACTTCCTTCCATAAAACTCTTTCTCGCCCAAAACATACGCCAGCGGCATACCAGCCTTGCGTTTTTGCAACATCCCATCCGCACGCGTCCGCAAGGCTTCCACTTTCTTTTCGCCGTGCGCTACCAACCAACTCCGATCAGCCCGACTCGGCGCAAAACTCCTCAGTGCAATCAACTCTGCATCCAGCGCGTCAATCTGAGTTTTTGCCTGTTTTAACCAAGTATTTACATCCATAATCATCCAGCTTGTCAGTTTTTCTTCAAAAACTTACCCTATCCTTCCATTATAGCACATTTTACCAAAAAAGTCAATGCCAATTCACCATTTACGGCGTTGGATTATTCAGACTCCGCTCCGCCAACGTCAATTCTTTCACTAAATCATCGATATCCCCGTCCATTGCCGCCCCTACATTAGAGCGTGAATAATGCACTCGGTGATCCGTAATCCGATCCTGTGGGAAGTTATATGTGCGAATCTTCTCGCTCCGATCACCCGACCCAATCAAACTCTTGCGCGCATCACTCGCCGCCTTCATTTCTTCTTGTTTTTGTTTCTCAATCAACCTTGATCTCAGCACCATCATCGCCTTCACCCGGTTTTGTTGTTGACTACGCTCATCTTGCATTGCCACCACAATCCCCGTCGGCAAATGCGTAATCCTCACCGCCGAATCCGTCGTATTCACCCCCTGACCACCATGGCCGCCCGACCGATAAATATCAATTCGCAGATCTTCCGGTTTAATCTCAATATCCATTTCGCTCGCTTCCGGCAGCACCGCCACCGTCGCCGTCGAAGTATGAATTCGCCCCTGACTCTCCGTCACCGGCACCCGCTGCACTCGGTGTACTCCACCCTCAAATTTTAACTGCCCGTATGGCTTCTCCCCCGACACCCGAATCACTACTTCCTTCATGCCGCCGGCTTCATTCTCGTTCTGCGACATCAATTCTACCTTCAAGTGATGCTTCTCCGCATAACGCACATACATCCGATACAACTCTCCTGCAAACAAGGAAGCTTCATCACCACCCGCCCCCGCCCTAATCTCCATAATCGCCGGCTTATCATCCGCTGGATCATGTGGCAATAAAATCTCCTCTAACTCCGCCGTCTTCTCGGCAATTTTGTCTGTCAGAGTCTCAACATCCGCCTTAGCTAGCTCTCCCAACTCTGGATCTTCTACCAAAGCCTTCGCCTCCGTCAAGGCCTTCTCGGCTTGTTCAATCTCGACTTTCAGATCCAAGATCGTATTAATCTCTGCCAGCCGTCGTGACTTCTCTGCAAAACTCGCATCCGCATACGCTGTCGGCTCCGCTAAAAACGCCTCAATCTCGGCTTTTTCATCAACAAACTTCTGGAATTCTACATTCATTCATGCTATTATATCATATATAGGGCTGGCGCGTGAGTTTTCATGATCTCTTTTAGAAAATTTACGCTTAGTCCTATACGGAAGAATTCTAGTAAATAGACTTGTTTTATATGGTTCTTTAGCTCAGCTGGCTAGAGCGTACGATTCACATTCGTAAGGTCATTGGTTCGAGCCCAATAAGAACCACCACGAGTCTATTTACTACAACTCTTCCCGTCATAAAAATAGACCCGGCATCGCCGGGTCTTATGCTAATAAGTAAAGGTGGAAAAAGAAGTTGTTTCTGGGTTCGCCGTACGTACCTTAAGAAGTGACCTGCGGGAGATGGCCGCAGACCTATTTTTGAGGAGAGAGGGAAAATGAAAATGAGAAAAACTATAAATCTTTAGCGCCGTAATATAGAGGGGGTCTACACCTTAGAAAAACCTTAAGCCGTGTCGTTGGGGGGATCCACCTTCACTTGTATAGCCAAAATCAATTGAGCAATCCAGACTGCTCAGGGTTAAATTACTATGCGACGGCACAAGAACGTCGCCTCACATCTCATATTGTAGCATACATTTGCTAAAAGCGCAACACTTTTTCATGATTTTCTACTATTTTCCCATCAGATTGTTGTATTTTCTACAACAAAATCTGCGTAAAACCCTGTTTTCTATGTGCACAATTCTCCTTTCATCGTGCACCATATGCTACAATAAGCTTATGAACGCAAACACTATTATCGTCATTTTAGCTATTATCCTCGGAGGAATTTTGCTTTTTGGGCTCTATAAGCTAGCCACTAGTAACATTAGCCAACGTTCCATCTTAAAACCCGACACTGCAGTCGCCAAGCGCCGCCAAACCATCAAGACCTTTCTCACAATCTTCTTTTCTATTCTTCTCCTACTCGCCCTCTATGTTACCTGGGAGCTCATCTCTCTATGAAACTCATCGTTGGTCTTGGTAACCCAGGCAATGAATACAATTTTACTCGCCACAACTATGGCTTCTTGGCGCTTGATTTCTATGCCAAAACCCATCAGCTCACTTGGGAAAAGCCCAAAAACCACGCTATCTGGCTCAAAAATAATGATCGTATTTTTATCAAACCTCAAACTTTCTATAATGAATCTGGCCTTGCCGTCGCTGCTTTTGCACATTTCTACAAAATACCACCTCAAGACATCCTTGTAATCTGTGACGATTTTGAGCTAGCTTTTGGCAAGAATCGCTATCGCGAACACGGCTCCGCTGGTACCAACAACGGTCTCAAGTCTATCATCCAACACCTTGGCAGCGATCAATTTCCACGCCTGCGCCTCGGTACCGGCAATGACGCCTTACGCCATCAAATCGGCGACATCGACTTCGTGCTTGGTCGCTTTACCTCTACCGAAAAAGACCAACTCCCCACGCTCCTGACTAACATCTCCACCCGCATAGACGAACTATCATAGCCTAATATAGACCAAATAGAAAAGGCCAGCGCATAGCTGACCTTTTGTCAATGTGAGGGGAATATGCCAAAGGCAGTATTAAGCTTCTAGGCTACGCTCTATGCCAGCGGCGTTGCTTTCTCCACCGAAGCACTGTGATCCACGCGATCATACCGCAGAACCAGCTCTGTGCCCTTCTTACCGATGTCGACGTCGTCCACGATTAACGGACCGCCCCGGAAGTCTTCCGCCACGACCACCGTCAAACATGCATGGTGCTTCGAAAGCAACAGGTTCTGCGGAATTTTGGTAAACGTTACCATCAGCTGTTCCGGCCGTTGCAGTTTACCGCCAGTGCCCACCTTCACGGCAGGCTCATCTGTGCTCAGCACCGAGAACCCCACCGGAGACAGCGACCTCTGTGTGACCTCTGCAGCCTCGTTGGCTTCCAGCACCTCACGCATAGATTCCAGATGTTGCGTAGTCGGGCCTCCGCCCAACATGATTTTACCCATTTGGATAACCTCCTCCAAGAATAAAGTACGCTTCACCCCAAACTTCTCAGGGTTCGCTGCATATAGTATACTACTATAATCCAGTTCAGTCAATATTGCAATTTCTACAAAACTACTCCGTAAATCCATCGTATTATGAGATGACTATTGACTTTTCTGCTAATGTATGCTACAATGGAAATATAGGCCCGTGTCGTAGCCTAAAACCCGACAAGATCTTTTTGAGGAGGAACCAAAAATGAGCAACAAACCTGATATCGTTGACACCGCCACATCTTCCACCGTCCTGATACTCACGCCGCTGTTTTCACCGCCTGAGTTTTTCAAAAACCAGCAGTGCAACTTCTGCGGTGCCCCCTGTGAAGCATTAAGCTTCAAGGTAACCCGTCGTTTTTGCGATAATACCGGTCTTATCTACCCGACCACCAGCAGAGTCCACAGCAATCTCACCATCCAGGTGAAGAATACCGTCAACGAAGACCCTACCGGCACCCGCTTCTTGATCAAAGCTATCGCCAGTCAACCCCTGCAGATGGATCACGGCCCCATCTGTAAATTCCGCAAGCCCGACAAAGATCAGTACGCCGAGGATACTATTGGCATCCAGTCGGGCGCCGAATTGGAACTGTTCGTAGACCTCAGCACCAACAAAGGCGCAGTGATCTCTTACACTATCCCTGCCAGCAAAACGTTAGTCCGCCTGCAACAGCCCGACGATATCCACTTCTCGGTCAACCCCAGCAGCACCGTACCCTATGAGCTGCGCCCGATTTTCGACGAAGAAGACCGGATCCTTAAGAAGCTCAAATCCCCCCCGCCCACCCCCGCCGACGCCGGCACCAACGGAGGCTCTCCTGCTCCCGCCAGTGATAGTTGAGCCAGCACTGGCGACACAAACTAACTCCTCCCCGCACCCCGCTCCATACCGGAGCGGGGAATTTTTTATTTCAACGCCCATCTATTCATTCCTACCGCCATCACCCGCCCCTTTATCTCCAACATCATAATATTTTGATTAAATTCCGCCACTTTCAGCCCCGTTTTTACCAAAATCTCCTCTCCCCGCTCCACACCAGCTGCAACCAACCTCAAAATTGCTGTTTCCACCTCGTTATCACCCAACAAAAGCTGCATTTGTGTATCTTTACGCTGCTTTTTCGAAACAGGGAATAACACATCCAGTACATCACTTGGCTCCAAGTATGGCATTGCACCCTGCCGAAGAAGCCTGTTGCACCCCTTTGAAAGCGGCCTGGTAATGTCTCCCGGCACCGCAAAGATATCCTTACCCTGCTCTAAAGCATGCGCCGCCGTGTTTAGCGACCCACTTCGCTCCGCTGCCTCCACCACTACCACTACATCCGCCAGCCCTGCAATGATCCGATTCCGCTCCAAGAAACACGTTTTCGCATGATATTCCGCCCCTGGTGCTAGTTCGCTCATCACTGCGCCACCCGTCTGTACAATCTCTTCCGCCAGACCCACATGCGCCCGCGGATAAATATAATCGATTGGCGTACCCAGCACCGCTATCGTGGTGCAACCCGCTTCTAACGCCCCTCGATGAGCAATACTATCAATTCCATACGCCAAGCCGGATACTACCACTGCGCCGCGTTTTGCCACGTCATAAGCCAACTTTTTCGCAATCCTTGCGCCATATTCTGTGGGCTTACGCGTACCGACAATTGCTACCGATTTTACCCGCTTTTCCGGCAATTTTCCATAAAAATACAACATTTTTGGCACAACCGCAATGGAGCTCAATACCTCTGTAAAATCCGCCTCTTGGGGTCGAATTTCGTTGTTTTTTGAAAGAAAATGTGAAAAAAGTATTGACATTTATTACCTCGTGTGCTATAATGCTATTAGTTAGAGTTAATAGCATCATAAACTCCAACTGTACCTAAATAAATCATAATTCCTGTATTCTAGAGTTATCTTTAGAATATCAGAAATTGCGTGCTTTTGAAACCCCCAGGGCCTGTTAATTTCTTTTTGGTTGCAGGCTGTAAGTATTACCTCCACTTTTGGGGACACATTTCGAAGGCATAGCAATCCCTATAACCGGCGGGCCCCGTGTTTGTGTGAGGTGGGTCGCGCTTCCGGGACTCTTTCCGGAGTCGAACGACGATGCGTTATAGGGCCAAAAAGACCTCAGGTGATGCCCACCCTTACCTGAGGTCTTTTTAGTTTTCCGCTAAAAGCTATAATCAAAATGTGCTACTCACTGCTCTATTAGCCCGCTCCTTGTCACCCTCTCACCTGGGCGGGGAATTTCATTGCATTTTTACTGAAAAATGATATAATCAAACTAGGCTTTGTGCCAAAATCTCGTACCTTAGGGAGGAAAAATTATGCAACCTTTTATCAGCCAGCAAGCACTTCTGGAGCTTCTCCAAGAAAGTGGGCTCGACCAAACTCTCCAGCTCCAAGAGGGCGAAGAGTTCCTCGTCGAAACCGCCTATCTGGAGCACTGGAACCAAGACCTCGATCACCGTCCAGAGCTGGACGGCCTGTCCGAGTTCAGCGCCGATCCTCTGCCCGACAATGAGGGCGTCCAAATCACAATCGAGTTCACCGACGACGAACAAGTTATCATGATCTACTACCCCAGCCCCGACACTCCTGGTCAATACGGTCTCGAAATCATCCGCAATGACAACCTGGTTTATTGCCGCACTTCTGACCAAGACCCCGCCACCGAATGGCAAATGAACTGCATGGCAGATGACGCTGAAGCCGCTGCCGCCCCTGACGGCACTCCGCTGTTCAAGGGCGATCCGCTCAACATCTAACCTCTCAAGCGCCCCAACGGGGCGCTTTTTTATCAAAAACCTTTTACTTCTACACTAATGTGTGTTATAAACAAATATATATGCCCGCCAATTTAGTCATCGTGGAGTCTCCTGCAAAAGCTCACACCATCGAAAAATACCTCGGTAAGGATTTTCATGTCCTTGCCTCTGTTGGACACATTCGCAAAGACACCAAAGTCGACAAATCCACCTTTGACGTTACTTACGAAATCGACCCTGGGCACACCAAAATCATTTCCGAACTCAAACGCGCCGCCAAAGACGCCAAAACCATCTGGCTCGCCACCGATGAAGACCGCGAAGGCGAAGCTATCTCTTGGCATTTAATGGAAGTTCTTAAGCTTCCCAAAAATACCCGTCGTATTACCTTCCACGAGATCACCAAACCCGCCCTCGAAGCCGCCATTGAGCACCCCCGCACTGTCGATATGGATATGGTCGCCTCTCAGCAAGCCCGTCAAACCCTTGATATGTTGGTCGGTTATGACCTTTCTGGCGTTGTCCGTCGCAAAGTCCCTGGCGCTATCTCCGCCGGGCGCGTCCAGTCGCCAGCGCTCCGCCTCATCGTCGAGCGCGAAAAGGAAATCGAAAAATTCGAGGGCAATGCCAAGTTCAAGGTTACTGGCAAGTTCGATAACAAAGACCACTACGAAATCTCCGCCACTCTCGACCATACTTTTGACACCGAGCGTACCGCTGCTAATTTTCTAGAAAAAATCGCCAGTGCCAAATTCACCGTCGCCGACACCACCAAGACTCCTGGCGTCCGCCACCCTTCGCCTCCATTTACTACCGCCTCCATGCAGATTGAAGCTAACTCCCGCCTCGGTTTCTCCACCAAGACCACCATGAATGCCGCCCAGGCTCTCTATCAGGCTGGGCTCATCACCTATCACCGTACTGATAGCCTCAACCTCTCCAAGCAAGCCATCGCCATGACCGCCAAGTTTGTCGAAACCAAATACGGCGCCAAATACCTCAAAGTTCGCAATTTCAAGACCAAGTCCGCTGGCGCCCAAGAAGCCCACGAGGCTATCCGCCCTACCCACATCGAACAAGAAGTCGCCGGCAAGAATGATTATGAACGCAAACTCTACAAACTCATCCGCAACCGCACTCTCGCCACTCAAATGGCCGACGCCACCACCGAAAAAACCGTCGTCAAGATTGCCAATGACGCCGAAAAGAAATACACTTTTGAGGCCAAAGGTGAAGTAATTGTCTTTGATGGCTTCCTTAAAGTCACCGGTCGCATGAAGGAAGATGAACTACCCGCCCTCACAGCTGACGATCCACTCAAACGTCTTTCTATCACCGCCCGCCAAAGTTTCGCCAAACCCCCTGCCCGCTACACCGAAGGTTCGCTCGTCAAAAAGCTCGAAGAGCTTGGTATTGGTCGCCCTTCCACTTATGCTACTATTATGTCCGCCATCCAGACCCGCGGCTACGTCGTCAAAGGTGATTCCGAAGGCGAGCCTCGCGAAGTCATCGAGCTCACCCTCGAGAAATCCCAAGTCAAACGCAACCTCGTCACCGAGAAAACCGGCTCCACCAAGGGCAAGCTCCTCCCTACCCCAGTTGGAGAATTACTCGCCGGCTTCCTCACCGATAATTTTAACAACATCGTCGATTATCAATTTACCGCTACCATCGAAGAAGACCTCGACAAAATCGCCGAAGCCAAGCTCGAACGCGTCAAAATGCTTCGCGATTTCTATGGTCCCTTCTCCAAAGAAGTCTTAAAATCTGACGATGCCGCCCGCTACAACAACGCCAGGGAACTAGGCAAAGATCCCAAGACCGGTCTCCCTATCTACGCCAAAATCGGTCGTAACGGCGGCTTCATCCAACTCGGCGACAACGAAAAAACTACCGGCGAAAAGCCTCGCTTCGCCCCTCTCCCCAAAGGCAAGACCGAAAAAACCGTCACCCTTAAAGAGGCTCTTCAGCAACTTGCCATGCCCGCCCTCCCCCGCGAACTTGGTACCGCTAAAGACGGTAATGTTATTATTGCATCTAGCGGCCCCTTCGGTCCTTACCTCAAAGCCGGCAAATACAACATCCAGATCAAAGATTACGACCCCTACACCATTGATTTCGCCACTGCCAATAAGCTCTATCAAGCCAAGCTCGACTCCATCGTCGCGGATTGGGGCGACGTCATGATTATCATTGGCGCCTACGGCCCTTACGTCAAAGGCCCTGGCCGTTTTAATAACGTCAAAATCCCCAAGGAAACCGATCCGAAGTCCATCACTCTTGAACAAGCCCAAAAAATGCTCGAAGAAAAGTCCAAATCCGGCCGCACTGGGCGTTTCGGACGCAAAGCCTCTTCCAAATCCTCCGCCAAAGCCACCAAATCCACCCCTAAGACCACCGTACGCAAGAAATCTACCGCCAAAACTGCGAAACCCGCCAAGACCACCCGCAAGTCCACCTCTAACCGTGCTAAATCCACTACCCGTAAAACCACCGCAAAAACATCCACTACCCGCAAAACCACCGCAAAAACATCCACTACCCGCAAACGCACTACTAAATAACCCAAAACGTTGTAATTCTTACAACACTACAAACAGTTTTCTTGCATTTCCGCCCAAAAACCACAAAAACTATTGACTTTTTTAACCATATATGCTATAATGGAAGTATAGCTAGCAATAGCTAAGACCCTTACATGCTTTTGCGAGTTTTCTTCATTTTAAGAAACCGTTCACTTCCTCATAGTAGGTGGACGAGACTTAAAATGAAGGAGACAAAAACTATGAACGACCTGTACATCCTGCTAGAGACTGCCCAGCGCTACCTCAGCATCCGCGACGGCGACGAAACCACTATGCGCCCCAGTATCGACCTCCCTGACGCTTTCAGCTGTGGCTACCTCATCAGCCTGCACAAGACGCGCACCTACAGCCCCGCGCTCAGCCTGGAAGGAGTTGATCTTGTCGAACACCTGAAAGGTGACATCAATGACCTTCCGGTGCAGATCAAAAAGTACTGCCATTCCTACCTGTTCGCCGCCGACGTGGACTACAATGGCACTTATAACAAGCCTACTGTCCCCAAACTGCGCAATGCCTTTATCTGCGGTTACTGCGCCGCCCTTCACAAAATCAGCAAATACGACCCTGTCCTCGCCTTGACCGGCCACCTCCAAATCACGCACATTATGAGCGAACTCCTCTTATTCCAGAAGAAAATCAAGGATGCCATGCGCGCCCAAGCCCGCATTCTTGTCAATACCTACGGCGTCAAAAATAAAGACGCCTACAGGACTATCCTTCTCGGCGGTTATATCGACAAGGACGGCAAACTGTTCGACACGGACGGCCACCGCATCAATGACGACGGTGTCCCGTGCGATGAATATGGCAATCCTATTAATGCCGGCGACGATGCTACTCCTCAGCCGGAGGCCGACGACATCCCCACCTGTGAGCCATTTCCGTCCGATATCCTCGTCTAACCCCGCAAAAGCACCTCAGCCCGACTCACCCGAGTCGGGCTTTTCATGTTCAAATAATACCACTTTTGTCCAATTTCGCTATTGCTTATCGCCCCAATACTCGCCAAATCCGTCAAAACTTTTTATAAAAATTTCCTCAAATCCACCAAAAAAGTGATATAATAACTCATAGAAAGTCAACAAAATTGAAGAAAATCAACTACAACCGTTGACAGCACTATGAAAATATGCTATCATTAGTGAAATATAATATTAAATTTTATTAAGTTCGGGGTGGGGAACGAAGGGAACCTGATGGACCAAAACGCCAGTATTATAGAAACCGCCATTTCGGGTAGCTTAAACATCATTGAGCAAGATCGCGAACGCGAAATCATTTCGCGTCGTTTTGGACTTACCGGCCAAAAAGAAACTCTCGAGCAAATCGGCGAATTACTCAATATCACTCGCGAACGCGTGCGCCAGCTCGAAAAGGCTATTTTAGTGCGTCTTCGTATTGGCGCTGAGGAAGGCCAAATCTACGACCTCGCCCCCGCCGAAAAGCTCATCATTCGCAACCTTACCGAGCTTGGCCGTGTCGCTCGCACCACCACGCTCGCTGATCAACTTTATGGTCGCACTGCCACGCCAGCCGAACGTGCCAAGTTAGTATTCATTAGTGCTATTTCTAGTAACCTTACCGCCATCGATGAGAACGATTCTTATTACTCTGCTATCGGTATTGCAGAATACGGCGACTCTCAAGTCATTCATGACAAAGTCGATGAAGTAGTTGACATTATCAAAAAGAACAAAGTCCCCATGACTATTGACGAGCTAGATAAAGTTCTCGACTACGAACATCCTAGCTACATTCAAGCTATTGCTTCTATTTCTAAGCAGCTTGCATCCCTCAATGGTGTCTGGGGTCTTACTAAATGGCCTACTGTCAACCCTCGCAATATCCGCGATAAAATTTTCGTCGTCCTTGAAGCCAAAAAAGAACCGATGCACTTCTCCGAAATCGCTGAAGCCATTTCTAACTCTGATTTTCGCCGTAAGAACGTTACCATCCAAGCCATCCACAATGAACTTATCAAAGATTCGCGCTTCGTCTTGATTGGGCGCGGTATCTATGCGCTTAATACTTGGGGCTATGCTCGTGGCACCGTCGCCGACATCATCACTGACATCCTCAAAAAAGCCGGCGAGCCACTCACTCGTGAAGAAATCGTTAAGCGTGTCCTGCACGCTCGCAAAGTCAAGGAGACAACCGTCCTCCTCAATCTCCAAAACAAAGAACTTTTCGCTAAAGTCGGCAAAGATTCCTATAAGCTCGCTGAGTAGATTGCTAAAACAGCGAGCTTATAATATAATTAAGTTATTATGCTTTCGCAAATTATTCACTTTATTTTGCAACCTTATGTTTGGATTCCCATTGTTGGCATCCTAGGGGTGTTAAGCTATCTTAATTATAAAAAGCTCAATCGCCTCAAAGTCCTCAACGTTGACTCCGTGTTATTAATGCTTGAAATCCCACGCACCAACGACAAGCGTGAGCTTGCTGCTGAGCAGCTTTTTGCCAGTCTCCACGGTATCTTGCGTGATGCCTCCGAGCTCAAAACATCTGGCGGCGTCCAAGAACATCTCAGCTTCGAGATCGCTTCCACTAGCGGACAAATTCGTTTTTACGTCTGGGTGCCCAAAATCCTTCAGAGCTTTGTTGAGGGTCAAATCTACGCCCAGTACCCCACCGTTCAAATCTATAAGATGAACGAAGATTACACCGATGACCGCGAAAAATATCCTGTCATATATACTGCTGATCTCACTCTCACCGACAACGAAGCTCTACCTATCAAAACTTTCGACAATTTCGAAGTCGACCCTCTTGCCGGCATCACTGGTACTCTCGCCAAGCTCAATCCTGATGCCTCCGAAGAACTCTGGATCCAAATCCTCGTGCGCCCAATCGCCGACGATTGGCACAAGGATACCACCGACAAATGGATCAAAAAAGTCAAAGCCGGCAAGAAATCCAGCATCATAGACTGGGTTTGGCTTGTCCAAGCTCTCGGTGCTTTTTTCAAGCCACCCGAAGGCGGCACTGGTGAAGAAGTCAAAGTTGAACTCTCTGAACGTGACAAAAACCGCATCGCCAAAGCCGAAGAAAAAGCCGCCAAACTCGGCTACGAGGTCAAAATCCGTCTTGCCTATCTCGGCCAAGACCAAACCAACGCTCGCCTCAACATGCAAGCGCTCGTAGGCACCTTCAAGCAGTTCAACCTCACTAATCTTAATGGCTTCAAACTCACGGGTGGCAGTTTCAAACAAGAAGATCTCGATCAATACAAGCTCCGCCAATTTGCCGATCATGGTTTTATCCTTAATATCGCTGAACTCGCCTCTGTCTACCACCTACCTCACACTTCCGTAGAAACCCCCAACATCGTCTGGGCCACTTCCAAAACCGCCGAACCACCCTCCACACTACCGCTCATTACAGGCAATGCCGCTCACGATGAGAATATCTCTGCCTTTGGTTTGACTAATTTCCGCGGTATTAATCACCAATTTGGTATGCTGCGCCGTGACCGTTCTCGCCACGTCTACATTATCGGACAAACCGGCGCTGGTAAATCTGGCATGCTCGAACTTTTTGCTCTTAGCGACGTTTTCTATAATCAAGGTTACTGCATCATCGATCCACACGGCGATTTCGCCATCAACAACCTCCGCTTCGTCCCCGAAAACCGCATTAAGGACGTTATCTATTTCAACCCTGCCGATACCGCCTATCCAGTCGCTTTCAACCCGCTCGAGCTCAGTGATCCCGCCCGCAAACCCAACGTCTGTTCTGAAGTTATCGGCGTGCTCAAGCGTATGTTCGGCGACTCTTGGGGTCCCCGCCTTGAACACATTTTGCGTTACACCCTCCTCGCCCTCCTCGATCGCCCTGAAACCACCCTTCTTGACATCTCTCGTATGCTCACCGACAAAGATTTCCGCAAAGAAACCCTCGACTATTGTAAAGACGTCACCGTTTTGCAATTCTGGAAACACGAATTCGGCCAATGGAACGAAAAACAGGTCAATGAGAGCATTGCTCCGGTTCTCAACAAAGTCGGTGCATTCACCGCAAATCCCATTATTCGCAATATCATCGGCCAGCCTAAATCCAGCTTTGATGTCCGCAAAATCATGGACGAAGGTAAGATTCTAGTCGTAAACCTATCCAAGGGTCTCATCGGTGAAGATAACGCTGGCATCCTTGGTGCTTTCCTTGTTACCAAAGTTCAGCTCGCCGCCATGTCCCGCTCCGATATTCCTGATGTCGCCGACCGTCGCCCCTTCTATCTTTACGTCGACGAGTTCCAAAACTTTGCCACCGATTCCTTCGCTGTAATCCTCTCCGAAGCTCGCAAATACGGTCTTAATCTCACTGTTGCCAACCAATACATCTCCCAGATGACTGACTCCGTCCGCGACGCCGTTTTCGGTAACGTCGGTACCACTATCTCCTTCCGCGTCTCCGCCGATGATGCCCCTATCCTCTCTAAACAATTCGAACCCACCTTTGACCAATCCGACTTAATCCAAATGAACAACCGCCATTTCGTCATCTCTATGATTATTAATGGCGAAAAAGTTCCCGCTTTCTCCGCCACCACCCTCTCTCTACCCACCACCCCCAAAGATAATTTCGACCAAATCGTTGAAAGTTCTCGCCGCGGCTACGCTAGGAACCGCGCCGACATCGAAGCCGAAATCCGCGAAACCATCGAGCAGTCCGAAAAGTATAAAAAAGAGCTCTCCGACAGTGGCCGCATGGTTAACGAACAAATCAATAATAGTTACACTACTCGCCCCATCGGCAGGGAATCAAGCTCAAACTCCTTCCCATTACCCGAACAAAGCCCGAACAGAACTTCCCGCAAACCTCAATTCTCCTATATTCCTACTCCTCAGGACGATTTTCGTAAGATGAAACTCTCCCCCAACAGCGCCGAAGGGAAGAACCGCCTTGGACTTAAAGACCTTGGCGCACTCGTCAAAGAGAGGGAATTAGTCCAAAAATCCTCCCCAGCTGTTCAGTCTTCTCGGACCACCGTCAAGCCCACCACGAATACCGCCAAACTTACCTCTACCGCTAAACCCACGCCACAGCTCCAAAAGACCCAAAATCCGCGCACAGAAGCTCCACAAGGCACCCAAAAACCAAAAGCGTCATCTATACCTACTTCAACCCCAAAATCGCCTACAGCGCCTAAAACTAGCCTTAAAGCTGCGCCCCACCCTGCTGACACCCCTAAACCTACTGCTTCTACATCCCAAAAACCTTCTCCTAACCCTAAATCCACATCCACCCCGAGCACTACTACTCCTACCCATGGCTTTTCCGATACCACGCGCCCCGACCCTTATCAAATCGTCGCTCATGAAACTGCCAAGCGCGCTGAAGCTAAATTTATCGGAAAAGTTGCCAATCCCAAACTCAAATCTACTGGCAAAGCTGCCATAAAAGCCGCAGGGAAGAACAGATAGCCAATCCCCATACTCAATCTCAAGCTGCCAGACACGCTCTTCATTCCCTATTGTAATCTTAGGGCATTTATGATATAATGAAAATAATACACCCGTTTTAGACGCGCTCCTTACCAAAAAAACTGAAGGGAATGAAGAAAATGGCATTTTGGCTTATCCATCTGCCCGATTTTATCTGCCTCTACCGCATTGTCGCCTCCCTCCTCGCTCTTTGGCTCGGCATCCATCCTCTCGCGCCGTACCTTTTTACCACTGCGCTCATCAGTGACCTTTTAGACGGCTGGATTTTCCGTAAATACGTCAAGAATCATCCCGCCTGGCACTCCTGGAACCCGCTTCCCATCACTCTTGACCCACTCGCCGACTTTACTCTCTTAATCAGTGGCCTAATCTATGCCTGCCGCTATCTGTACCATCTCAGCCCCCTCGGCACCACCTCCGTGATCTTGCTAATTGGCAGCATCGGTTTAACACTCAATTCGCTGCCATTTGTCGTCAAACCACGCAATGCCCGCCTCTACACAATCTGCATGACCTTACTCACTCACTGCGCCTGCGCACTTATGATTATGTCGCCACTTGTCGCCTGGTATCTTAGTTACCCCTCTCCCGCCAGATATATCGGCGCTTTCGGTACCGTCTGCCTGTTTTATGGCCTCTTTCTGTACATTAGCGATTTCAAACGCCTTATCCGCCGCCCACCGCCAGATTTCTTCAGCGGGCCTTCAGCACATACTCACTAGCCAGCAACCAAAGCTGGCTATTATTTTCATCGACATATAGAATCCCTCCGTTAATCACAAACACGGCAAACCACAAGCCCCATATACAAAGTCAAGCAATCCAAACAAGGGAAGGACTGGAAAAAGTACCGCCCAAGACGCATAGACACTCAGCTTTCTTCCATATTCTTAATGTCGCACAATACAGATTTTACGACATAAAATAACCAGCTATCAGGGGTGAACTTATACGCCTAGTCGTCTAAATCCAGCTCACCCACGGCCACCCCTTTAGCCGGATTTTTAATTCCGCAAATTCCCTATTTCCCTCTATTCTTGCTTATTTTTATTACACCCCCAAACCGCCATCATCACACCAACCGCAAAACATGTCCTTCACCTTATCCCCACTACCCGAACAAAACCCGAACTTAACCAAAATTATCAACCGCCATATTTGATCATTTTTCACACAGAAGGTTTCTCTCATCACCTCTACTACGAATCCCCTCACCCCGGCTAAGAACCTAATTCGAGCTTATCTAGCACTTCTCCCAGCATCTTCTCTCTATTGTAAGAAGTGTCCACAAACCAGACCCCCCAAAGTCGTCTTACCCATCCTCATTCCCTCCCCTAAAACCATAGAAATTGTTGACAAAACATACGATCTATGCTATAATGGAAATATAGGCGTCTTTATTCCCTTCTACCAAGCAGAAGCAACAAAGCTTCAACCTACGAACCTTGAAAGGACGGTAATTTTCATGAAAAATCTCTTTCCCTATCTCCGCAAACTCTGTTCTAAGGCAAATCTCTTCCCCACCGGCATGGCGATCATGCTCCTCTCCAGCTTCGCGCTAACCTATTATGACCTCAATCACCATCTAGGGATCTTTCATGGAGTCCTACTCACTTGGGCTACATGTCGTACTGTCTCCACTGCCATCTACGGTTGCTGGTTTTTCTATCATTTTGACCCCAAAATCAAATCCTTCCCTCTCAAAATCCTCTGCCAATACGCCATCTGCGAAATCCCCGCCATCACTTTCGCTCTTTTTCTCTTCTTTGCCGTCGTTCCCGACAAAGTCACACCAACCTACTCCTTACTACTCTTCCTTATCGACTTCGGCATTTTTCTCATGACCGCACCAAGCTTCCCTCGTCGAGAATAACTCACCGCCCTACGCACCTTAATAATTCGGATATTTAGCCTTCTACTACACAATAGAAAGGAGCCCAACACCATGAGAACCACTAAATTCCGTGTTCTTGAGTTCAGCTACATCGTCACAACCTTTATATTCCTATTCTACGTCGGTATCTACATCGGCACCGTTGTCATCATCCCTACCATCAACGAAATTGACTTCGCTGATTTTCTCAACCTCTTTCTCATCCCCGCCGCGGCTATCATTGCTATCATCATCGGATATTGCGCAACCATCAAATTGCTAAGCTCCACCCTGCTCACATACTACCGGCAAAGCATTGCTCAGTACACCGACGCATCTTACCCGCAGGAATTTCCCCTTGCAAGTACCATCGGAATAGCCAGTTACCTTTTGATACCGCTCATCATTTCCATCTTGGCATATTTCACTAAACAATCAGTAGAAAACGGTATCAAGCTCTATCTATACATCCTCAATTACTGCTCCATCATCAGCATCTGTCTTATCCCTGTTATGCTTCTGACCTCTTACTTCACCCGACACTACCGCCGAATCCAACCCCCACAGGCACCCCGCGACCGCTAAATATCCCCACGCCGCCCCACCGGGCGGCATTTTTACGCTTCCACCGCCTCTTCCGCAAACTGCGAGTTATATAGCTCCGCATAAAACCCATCTTGCGCCAACAACTCTTCGTGTTTCCCTTGCTCCACAATCTGCCCCTCTTTCATCACGAGAATCAAATCCGAGTTCCGAATTGTCGATAACCTGTGCGCAATCACGAACGACGTTCGCCCGTGCGTCAGCTTCGCAAACGCATCCTGGATCAGCTGCTCCGTCCGCGTATCTACATTTGATGTTGCTTCGTCTAAAATCATCATTGGCGGATTCGCCACCATCGCCCGCGCAATTGTCAGTAGTTGCTTCTCCCCGGCCGAAATATTATCCGAGTCCTCAGAAATCTCCGTCTTATACCCGTGCGGCAAACTCTCAATAAAATGGTGAATACTACTCATCTTGGTTGCTTTCACAATATCCTCGTGTGTCGCTGAAGTATTGCCATAGCGCAAATTCTCCTCAATCGTTCCTGAGAAAAGCCAGGTATCCTGTAACACCATCCCAAACATTTTCCTCACATCTGCCCGCTTCATCTCGCGCGTCGGCACTCCATCAATCGCAATGTAGCCGCTCGTCGGGTCATAAAATCTCATCAAAAGATTAATCATTGTCGTCTTCCCTGCCCCAGTCGGCCCTACAATCGCTACTTGCATGCCTGGCTTAATCTTCGCTGAGAAATCCTTAATAATCTCTTTCTCCGGATTGTACGAGAAATCAATATGATGAAACTCCACCTCGCCTTTCACATTTTCTATCACTTGTGCCGGCTCCGCATCCGGCGCTTCTTCGGATTCCTCCAGAAAGCCGAACACACGCTCTGCCGCCGCCATTGTCGACTGAATATTTGAGGTAATTTGCGACACACTCTGAATCGGTTGATTGAACTGGCTCACGTATTGGATAAACGCCTGAATGTCGCCAATTGTCATTCTGCCTTTTATCACCATATCACCACCCAACACACAGATTACCGCATAACTCAAATTTGTTAAAATATGGATAATCGGATATGCCAATGCTGACAAAAACTGCGCCTTCCACCCCGTCTCATAGAGCCGTTGATTGGTTCGCTCAAATTTTGCAATCGAAATCTCCTCGTGTGAATTCGCCTTGATAATCGACTGTCCAGCATAATCTTCCTCAATTGAGTTGTTTAACTCACCTAACGTCACCCGATTCACCCGGTATAACGCTTGTGCCTTCTTGGCCAATTTGCTAATTGACAACAGTGACAATGGCAATATCAGCAGCGCTACCAATGCCAATGGTACCGATATCGTAAGCATCATCACGAAAATTCCAATAATCGTCACCACATCTGACAGTACTTCCGACAAAATCCGCGCTAGCGACCCCGTAATCGCGTCTACATCGTTGTTCATCCGCGACAATGTGTCACCAAACTGATTTTTGTCGAAATAAGAAATCGGCAACCGCGCAATCTTCTCAATAATATCATTGCGCAATTGTTTCCCGTATTGCTCCGTCGCCACCGACAACGCCACTCCCTGAATATAGTTCAAAATCGCCGATGCCACATACAATATCACTAGGTGAATAATCAAGGAAGTAATTACAGCCCAGTCAATCACTCCTGTCGCCGTAAAACTACTTACCGCTTCAGTTGTGATGCGACCCAAGATTAGTGGTCCAAACAATGCCAGCACCACCGAAACAATTGTCAACACAATCGATACTACAATCAAAATTCGCCACGTCTTCAAATCCTTCAAAAAAGTCCGCAAAGTTTTACCAAAATTCTTTGGTTTTTCGCTACCCACGCTCATTCTAGGCATGATTCCCTCCTCTCTCTTCAGATTTTGTTCCCTGTTCTGCAATCACTGTTATTGTATCAGCCACTTTATCGCCAGCTTTTCTCTTCAATTCCGCTTCAAACTCCGCCTCCGACAGTTGCGACTTCGCAATCTCGCGATATACCTCACAATTATGCAACAGCTCATAATGCGTTCCCTTCCCTGCTACTTTGCCATTGTTCAATACCACAATCTGATCCGCATCTTTAATTGTACTAATCCGCTGCGCCACTATCAGCGTCACCGCCTCTCGCGTCACCGGCTTCAACGCTTGACGCAATTTTACATCGGTTTTCATATCCAGCGCCGAGAACGAATCATCGAAGATATAAATGTCCGGATTTTTCGCCACCGCCCGCGCAATCGATAGCCGCTGCTTCTGCCCGCCCGACACATTGCTGCCACCCTGAGCAATATGCGCATCGTACTTCTTGTCTAGTTTCTCAATAAATTCTTCCGCTTGCGCTATCTGTGCTGCTTTGTGCATTTGTTCGTCCGTAATTTCCGGCGCTCCAAACTTTATATTTGACGCCACCGTTCCCGCAAACAAAATTCCCTTCTGCGGTACATAGCCAATCCGTCGCACCAAATCATCCTGCGCATAATCCTTAATGCTAATACCATTAATTTTTATTTCACCCTCAGTTGCCTCATAAAACCTCGGCACCAAGTTGATCAAAGTTGACTTCCCCGATCCAGTTGAGCCAATAAACGCCGTCGTCTCCCCCGCTTTCGCCACAAAGCTCACATCCGAAAGCACTTTTTCCTCCGCCTTCAGATACGAAAATCCCACCTTATCAAACTCCACCGACGGTGCGAGGTCTGGCTTACCAACCGTCTTATCCTTCCAAACAATCTTTGTCTTCGTCTCTAGAATCTTATTAATCCGTTTTGCAGATACATTCGCCCGCGGCAAGATCACAAACAACATCGTCAAGAACAAGAAAGACATAATCACCTGAATTGCATACTGCATAAACGCCATCATATTACCAAGATATGCAATATCCTTCGTGATCAACGACACGCCAATCCAAATACACAAAATCGTCGTACCATTAAATACCAAATTGATTAATGGGTTTTGCAACGACATCACTTTGTTTACCCAGATCGCCAGCCGCGTTAGCTCATCATTAGCTTTATCAAACTTCTTCTGCTCCAGCCTCTCATTATTAAACGCCCGGATCACCCGCAGCCCCGTCAAATTCTCCCGCGTTAGCATCGTAATCTTATCCACCAGCTGCTGGAAAATCTTAAACTTCGGCATCACAATTGCCAGAATCACCACCACTAACACTAATAGCACCGCCACCGCCAGCGCAATAATCCATGTCATATCTGGCGCCGTCGCCACCGCCTGAACAATCGCCATCACTGCCACCATCGGCGCTCGAAGCAGCATCGTCATGCACATCACTGCCGCCTGCTGCACTTGCCCCACATCGTTTGTCGTTCGTGTAATCAGCGACGCCGTCGAAAAATCTTTCAAATCCGACACCGAAAAACTCAGCACCTGCTTAAACACGTCATTGCGCAAGTCTCGTGCAAATCCCGTCCCTACTATTGCCGCAATCAAGTTCGCCACCACGCCGCCTACAGCCGCGATCGCCGCGAACATCACCATCCGAAGACCCGCATTCCAAACATAATTTAGGTTCCCCGCCACAATTCCCTCGTTCACGATCTGCGCCATAATCGCCGGTAGTTGGATTGCCGACCATACCTGTACCGCAATCGTCATGAACAGAATTATTATCTGCCACCAATAAGATTTTAGATAACGAAGAAGTTTTAGCATGTAGACCATTTTAACGTTAATATTAATTCACGTCAATACCTTAAGCCCAACAACCTCCTTACTTTTAATCCTCTTTTTAGCTCATCTACATTCCATTATTGACAAAAATACGAATCTGTGCTAGTATTATTACTAAGGCCTAACAAGGTCAATTTTGGTGTGGTAAGAATCCACGCTCGTTCTTTTCAAAAAGGAGGAATTATTCTTGAAGCTACCACGTCATTTCCACAATCTGCTTGAATATTACCGCTGGCTCCGCATTCAAGCCAAGTCCGACTACGTCGACGTCTTCCCTACCACTAGCACTCGCCTCGGCGCCAACTATTTGACCATCCTCTGCCTGATTCTGGGTTGCGCCATGTGCATGTCCAACATCTGTGCCGTCAAAATCTGGCAAATCGGCCCGCTGATTCTTGATGGAGGATTCTTGCTCTTCCCTATCACCTACGTCGTCACTGATATCCTTGTCGAAATCTTCTACCGCAAATACGCCAACCGCGTCATCTTTTGGTGCTGCCTAGCCAATATCGGCTGCTTCTTAGCGCTTCAGCTTACCAAGTATCTCCCCGCCGCGCCAGGAGCCAGCCAAGTAGACATCGCCAGCAGCCTCGGGCTCTCCAGCCGTATTTTCATTGCTAGCGTCATTGCTACCATTGTTAGTTCCCGCGTCAATAACCTCATCTACGACTGGCTCCGCCCCTACACCAAGAGCCTACCTGGCACCAGCCTGCGCGCCTGGGCTTCCAGTTTCGTTGCACACATTCCCGACTCCGCGCTCTTTACGGTGCTCGCCTTCGCCGGCCGCCAATCTACCGCGCAGGGTCTCTTCCAGCAAGCCGTTACTTCTTACCTCTCCGCCTTTGCTGTCGAGACCCTCTTCATACCCATTACTACCATTGTCGCCGTCTATCTCAAAGTCCAAATCCGCCAAGCTCAATATACCTAATTCCCCTCAGCCCCTCTCCGGAGGGGCTTTTGCTTTTGGAATACGTTCCATCTCACATTTTCGCTTGACAATCACCACTAATATTGTGCAGTTATCAACGTTTCATGCTATAATAATTACATGGAATTCACCATCGAAAAAACTCTCCCAAACGGACTTGGCCGTGCTGGCATTATCAAAACCGCCCACGGCGAGATCAAAACCCCCGCTTTTATGTGCGTCGGTACCAATGGCTACGTCCGCTTTGTTCCAGCTGAAGATTTGCACGCTCTCGACGCCCAGGCTATGCTCTCCAACGGCTACCACCTCCGTCGCCAATCCCCCGAGATTACTAAAGCCGGAGGGTTGGCTGAATGGTCACCAGACCCGTCTGCCACTACCTGGCTCGGTCCCACCCTCACCGACTCCGGTGGCTTCCAAGTCATGTCACTTGGCTCCGGTCTTGGCAAAGTCGTCTCCATGGAAAAAGAACGCCACGTCACCAACACCGCCCACAAAGAACGTCTCGCCCACGTTTCCGAAAAAGGCGTCAGCTTCATTGATCCCTTCGACGGCCAGCCCGATTTCATCGGTCCCGAAGAATCCATGCAGATCCAATGTCGCATTGGTGCGGATATCCACATGGCTTTTGACGAGCTCACTTCTCTCGCCGACACCTACGAATATAACATTGAAGCGCTCAACCGCACCGAACGCTGGGCCGAACGTAGCCTCCGCGAACACATCAAGCACCGCGATGACCTCGGCTATCGCCAAAACCTCTACGGCGTCCTTCAAGGCGGACGTTGGGAGGACCTCCGCCGCCGCACTGCTAAAACGCTCGGTCGAATGATAGTTGATGGCGTTCAGTTCGACGGTTTCGGCCTTGGTGGTGCTTTTCTCAAAGAAGATCTCGGCGAAATCCTCCGCTGGTGCAACGAAGAGTTGCCCTTCCATAAGCCCCGCCACCTTCTCGGTCTCTCTCACCCCGACGACATCTTCATCGGCGCAGAAACTGGTGCCGACACCTTTGACTGTGTTGCCCCCACCCGCGAAGCTCGCCACGGCAAAATTTATACCCGTGATGGTAGCTTAAATCTTCGCAAATTCGCTAACGTCGGCCATGTCCTCGACCCCGGTTGCGACTGCGCCACCTGTCGTGAAGGCTGGACACTGGGCAGTCTTCGCGCTATGTGGCGCTCTAGCGACCCCGAACAAAAGCGCAAGTATTACCGTCTCGCTTCTATCCATAACCTCCGCTTCATCGTTCGTCTTACCGAAGAAATTCGCGCCGCTATGCTCGAAAATTCTTTCGATCAATACAAACACGACTTCCTCCACCGCTACTACCACACTTAGCTCGCGCACCAACAAAATCTCTCTTATCCTGTCAAACTATGTTATAATAAGCTCAAACGGAGGAGTTTCATGTACAAAAAGACAATTGAAGTCGACACCAAAACTTTCGTTAGATTTTGGCTCGTAATTATGGGCTTTGGTCTAGTAGGCTTGTTCATATGGAAAGCTTTGACCGGGCTCATCATCGTCGGTATTGCTATCTTCTTGGCTATTGCTATTCAGCCTCTCGCTGGCCGCGTCCAACGCCTCCTCAAAAAAGACAACTCTTCCCTCTCCTCTGTCCTTGCCTATGGTATCGTAATTGTTATTCTCGGCCTAATTATGTCTGTCATCGTGCCAGTCGTCATTGACGAATCCGTCCAGTTCGTCCGTCAGCTCCCTACCACCTTCGAAAGCACCATCGGCGGCTGGGACGGCATCAATAGTTTCGGTCAGACCCTTGGCATCGACAATCTCCAGGGCGAAATCCTCACCGCCATCAAAAACTTCTCCAACAACTTCGTCGGCGACTTTGGCAATATCCTAGTCTCCAGCGTTGGTGCCATTGCTCAAATCGCCACCAATGTCATATTAGTCCTCGTTCTTACCCTACTCTTCGCTATTGAAGGTCCTGCTATTCTTAAACAGTTCTGGGCTACTATCGAAGGCAAGCATAAAAATTCCACTGTCCGCGCCTGGCAGCGTCTCGCTCAACGCATCGCCGGCGTCATCAGCACCTACGTTTCCAAACAAGTTACCGTCGCCGTACTCGATGGCTGTGTTGTCGCCGTTGCTATTCTCCTACTCTCACTCATCTGTGGTTTCTCCGGCAGCCTTGCCCTACCGATGGGCTTAATCTCCTTCACTTTTTATCTCATTCCGATGTTCGGTCCCATTATCGGCTGTATCCTTATTAGCGCCCTTCTTCTCTTCAGTTCTCCACTGGCCGCCATCATCTTCATTATCTTCTACATTGTCTACCAACAAATCGAAAACAACTTCATCGCTCCTAAGATCCAAGGCGACGCACTCAATCTCCCCACCGCCCTTATCCTCACCGCTATTGTCATCGGCATGTATATGTTTGGTCTAGTTGGCGCCATTATCGCCATCCCTATTGCCGGCTGCATCAAAGTCGTCCTCGAAGAGCTCCCCAACCTCCGCGAAGCCGAACGTATCGAACAGCGCGCTAATTAACCAAATCCTCAAAACCTAACCCCCGAGCTTAGCTTTTCCAACTTCCTTACAGGGGTGGTAAAGTCTAAAACCTAAGCTCTGAGCTTAGGTTTTCCTTTTTCTATCATTTTGTGACAGCCAAATTATTCCGCATTCTGCCTACTCTTCATCTCTTTTATGCCAAAACCGCACTTTCGCAACATTACCAATATACCAACCCACTCTAGCTGCTTCTCGCTTAGATAGCGATAACCATTCCGCCTCCTGCGTACACCTCGCACTAATCCGCGGTCACAATAATGCCTTACTTCATATACCGACACACCTAGCGCCAAGCCCGCCTGCTTCAAAGTGTAAGTATTTTCTTCCATGCCTTCATTATAGCATACTAGCACGGCTACCATACTATCAATTCCCTATTCCAACCTAACACGTCAATTCCTGTACCTGCTCCAACTCACTGCCAAAGCAAAAGCCCGTACCTATCACAGCACGGACGCTTGCTTTGGCTGGGCCGGCAGGATTCGAACCTGCGAATGTCGGGACCAAAACCCGGTGCCTTACCACTTGGCGACGGCCCACCACTCCCTTATTTTACCACAGCCTTTGGCATTTGTACAGCGCATGTTATATTAGCCCTACCCTCAACATCACATCCAACATGAAAACCATTGCTAAAATGATTCCCGTGTTACTAAAAACCGCCACATCACCGGTCTATTTATAATACCCTCTCCCCTCCACCCGCACGTCTACATACTGCGGGTGGAGTTCGTGTTCGCGTAAATATTTCACCATCCTGTCCATATCTTCCGCTGTAACCGCCGTGTCACGGTAGGTGTTCACTTTATAGTAAGCCTCTTCCCCTTGCAAATCCACATATAATTCCCTACTCATTCCCGTTGGCAAGGTCACTCTCGTTACCGTGTAGCCTAGATCATGCAAATCCTGCTCTAACTGCGCAATATAATTCTTTGTCCGCATCGATATTCGCCCTCGGTTATCCTCATCTACTATTTCCGCCTTTATCTCGTACTCTGCTTGAACATTATTATTGCCCGGTTTATATTGCTCCACAAAATTCTGCCCCGTCGTATATGCCAACGCACCCAGCACCACCAACGCCACCGTTGCAAAAACCATCATCCGCCGTCGCTTCCGGTGAATTCTTTTTCGCTCTAGCAGCCTCTCCGATTCTGACTCTACCTGCTCACGTTCTGCTACTATCGTTCTACCACGATTTAGTTTTGCTTGTTTTTGCCCACGCATTACCTTACCCTACTTCTTTGTCTTGCGCACTCGCTTCTTGACTTTTTTCTGCTCGCGCTTCTGTTTCTGTTCCAATTTCGCTTCCCCTTGTTCTACTTTCTGCTGCTTCTTCTCCGCCTTCTTCTCCAACTTACGCCGTTTTGCTTCTTCTCTCATGCGCGCCAAATGTTCTTGCTTGTGCTCACTTACTTCTACCAATACTTCTGCCAATTTCTCCGCCGCATCCGGCTTTGCTTCTGCATGTAATTTATCCGCCAATTGTTCACGTTCTTTTGGCGCTCTTACTAAGTGCCGCGTTACCTCTAGCAGCTCGCTCGGGTCTTTTTGCATTACCGCATCCGGCACCATCACTACTGCACCCAATTCCTTTAACTTCTCTGCATTCTTAAGCTGATGAGCTCCCGGTAGCCGTTCAAACGGCACCAATATCACTGCCTTCTTCAGCGCCGACATCTCTGCAATTGTCGTTGCCCCCGCCCGACTAATAATCACATCTGCCGCCCCCATTAGATCATGCATCGCCGAGTTAAACTCCCACATCCGGAAGTTTGATCTTAGTTTTGCCTTATCCCATTCCTCATAGCGTTTCAGCCCCACTACTTCTTCATAGTATTTCCGCCCCGCTACCAACCCCACGCTCGCAAACTTCAACATCTCTGGCAAGATTACATTCATCGCTTCATTGATGTTCTGCGATCCTTGGCTTCCACCAGTTACCACCACCAGCGGTTTTTCCGGGTCAAACCCAAAATCTTTCTTCAAGGCTTTCTGCTGTGCCTCCGTCACCACCTTAAACTCCGGCGCCACCGGTACTCCCACGTGCACCACCTGCGTATTATTAGTCTTTAATCCTTCCCAGCCCGTCGCCACTACCGCCGCATTCTCCATCAAAACCCGATTTGCTAATCCTGGTACCATATCCGATTCATGTACTACATATGGAATCTTCAACTTCTTCGCCACTAACCCCACCGGCAATCCTACAAACCCGCCCTTCAAGAAAATCACATCTGGACGCCTACTCGGCAGCAACAGCCGCCAAAAACTCTGCACAATCCCCCCAATAAATCCAAAAAATCCCACAATATTTCCAAATACCAAGTCTTTCAACACAATATTCCAATTTTTGAACCAATCCTTCGTCGTCCACCCTGCATACCGCCGAAACTTCCCCGCCCAAATCTTCCGTACTCGTATATATGGGATTCGCCGATTTTCCTCTTGCGCATGTGATCCCCAGCGCACCCCAATCTCTGTTGTAATTTTTACAACATTCTTGTAATACTTCTTGTCCGTCCAAAATTCCACCTTTGTCCGCGGGTTTTTCTCCATCAGCTCACGCACCACTGCCACTGCTGGCGTAATATGACCCCCAGAACCACCACCTACCACTAGTACCTTCATCTCATTCTCCTTCCTTCTAGCTGTGTTCTAGTGTTTCTAGCTACATCTACTTTTTCCTTACGTGGCTCACGACTTGTATAGCAGGATAACTGCAAAGCTACCCCTAACGCCGCCGCCGTGAATAACATACTAGTACCACCATAGCTAAGCAGTGGCAACGTAATTCCAGTGAGTGGCAAAAGCCCAGTCATTGAAGCAATATTTATCACTACATGCGCCGTCGCCCATGCAAACACCCCCACCACTACCAGGGACTCTTCCGTATCCTCCAAATAATTCGCCGTCCTAAGCAGCCTCATTAGCAATACCGTAAAGCATCCTATCACCACTACCAACCCCACAAACCCAAACGTCTCTCCCATAATCGCAAACACTGAGTCATTAATCGACTCAGGCAAATATCCCGTCGCCTGCACACTATTACCAATCCCCACTCCGGTCAATCCCCCTGTACCTATTGCAATCATTGCATTTTCAATATGATATGCATCACTCGACTCCGCCGACCCAAAAGTCATCATTCGCTCCATTCGATGCGGTGATACTACAATCGACGCCACGCCAGTCACCAAAGCCAATACCAGCACCCCTGCAAAATATCTTAGCTTCACCCCACTCATAAAAAGCATCGCCAAAATAATCGCCGCTACTGCAATCCCAGTACCCAAGTCCTTCTGTACTACCACTACCAGACCTAATGACAACACACCTACCACACCAAACGGTACCCAAAAATCCATGCTGTTTAGCTTACCCTCTTCTTTACGCTCCGCTACCAGCTGCGCCAAGTACAACACTAACCCTAGCTTTAATATCTCCGCTGGTTGCAAGCTAAACCCTCCCAGGTTAAACCAACGACACGCCCCCAATTCACACCGTGCCATTGAGCTCCCCGCCATCGCCAACACCGCCAGTAATATACACAGCGCCAACCCGCCAAACATCACTAACTTCGCATATTTTCGAATAAACCTATATGGCAAATTATACGCCAGCACTACCACCACTAATGATAATATTACATTCCTCAACTGTTGGAAGAAGAAGTCATTTTCTCCCATGTTGCTACCGTAAACCGAATTCATCACATTAGCCCGCATTGGCCCGATCGCATAAATCACTATCAGCCCAATACACAACAACACCACTGTAAGCGCTCCAATAATCCTATCACTTTTGTGTTTACGTACCGTATTCATCAGCTTCTATCCTGCTTACGCTCTCCCCTCGCACAAAATCTTCCACCTGTTTTACCCGCTCATCACTCACTATTCCACCCTGCACCGCCAAAAATATCCCTACAATCGCAAATACCCCCGCAATCACCCAAAATCTCATCACAATCTTTGCTTCCCCCCAACCTTTTGCTTCAAGATGATGATGTATCGGCGCCGATATCATCAACTTCTTATGAAATACTTTCTTCCAAAATATTTGTATTAGCGATGACCCCGCCTCCACTACAAATAGCACCCCGATAATCGGCAGCAAGAAAAACGCATTCGTCATCATCGCCACTACGCCAAGCCCTGCCCCTAGCGCAAACGACCCCACGTCACCCATCATGAACCTCGCTGGTGGCACATTAAACCATATATATGATAGTAACCACCCCACCACCGTCAAACAAAACCCCGTCAGCATCCACTGCCCCTGGAACAGCGCAATCACCGCATACGCACCATAGGCAATCATCGCGAGCCCCCCAGCCAGCCCATCTAAACCATCTGAGATGTTCACCGCATTAGACGTTGCCACTACTGCAAACGCAAAGATCAACATCATTCCTGCCGCCCCCACTTCCAACGGTCCAAAATACGGTATCTCGATAGTCGTCCAGCCTAGCTTGCAAGCAAACCACCACCCCAACCAGATCCCTACTATCGTAATCATCGCAAACTTCACCGGCGCCCGCAATCCCGCCGCGCCTTTACCACTACCAAACACATTGATAACATCATCAATAAACCCCACGATACTCCCCCCAATAAACCCTGCTAGCGGCAACCAAGTTTGCTCTCGGTTCAGATTACAAATCATTGTCACTATCAACACCGTCACCACACCAATTACACCTGCCATTGTTGGAAAATGTCGCGCAATTTTCTTTTTATGTAGTTTTGCTACTACCTCCAGCTTCTCGCCAGTCGTAGTCTCTTTCTTCTGTTTCTTCCAAAATTTATACTTGTACGCAAAATAAGTATAGATCGGCGTCAAAAACGTCGCCAAGAAAAAGGCAGAAAGCGCCAAAATCAACCCATAAAAAGTCTCATTATTCAGAGTATCTGCCATATACTATATATTATACCACAACTGGCTTACTTTGCGCGTGGTTGTATTCTTAGATAATCTTGTACAAAAGTCTTCAGCTCATTAAACACCGGCAGAGCATGATCTTGTCCGCCTGCTAACTTCCCCTCTTCCCACACGCGCACCATTATTACATAGCTTGGTAATTCGCCTTCTGTACCACCCACACCCACATAGGTCGCTTGCGTCTCATCCATTGAATACGCTCCGTTTTTAATTACCTGCGCCGTGCCAGTCTTACCCCCCACATAATACCCTTCCTTATCCAGTCCAGTATTACGCCAAGCCCGTCGCGTGTTGTAAAGCATTTCCCGCATCAATGCACTAGTCTCCTTACTAATTATGCCTTGCTTTGGTTCGCTCTTCTCTTTTTCTACAAATTCCCCGTTTACCATTTTCCCTGCCACTATTGTCGGCGTATAATAATCCCCGCCATTTACCACCGCCGCCACTGCTGCTGCCACCTGCAGCATCGTTACCTGCATGTTCTGTCCAAAAGTCATATTTGCATAGGTCGATGCCAAACCATACATGTCGGCATGTGGCTCCACCAAATACCCCGGCGATTCATACAGTTCAATCCCCGTATAATGTCCTAGCCCAAACTTATTATAATAATAGTTATACAGTTTCTCGCGCGCACTAGACGTAATCTCCGTCTCGCTCCCGCCCATCCAACGTAACGCCTGCGTTGATCCAGTGTTAAGTGAGTAATTAAACGCCGTCTGCATTGATTGTTGCCCTAGCAAAAACGATCCTTGCTCCGCATTCCGAATCGGCCATCCATCTATCGTAATTTCACCATAGTTCGTAAACATCTTCTCCGGCGTCATCACCCCCAGATCCGTCGCCGCCGCAAAAGTAAAAGTCTTGCATACACTTGCTGGCTCAAATGGGTCTTCTACTACATGATTAATATATGCAGCCGCGCTTTCTACTTGTCCATAATTTGCCGGGTCATAGCTCGGATAATTCGCCATCGCTAGCACTTCTCCCGAGTTCGGATCCATCACAATCGCACTCATGTTCTTGAACCCCAGTTCCCCCGACTTCTTCTCCAAAATCTTCTCAACATTATACTGCAAAGTCTTGTCAATCGTCAGCACTACATTATCCCCATCTTGCGCTGGAATCTTCACATTGTCATCACCAATCGAAAGCGCCACGTTATTAATATCCTTCACCGTCTTCAGTATTCCATCCGTGCCAGACAGTTCCTCGTTCAGCGCCCCTTCTATTCCATATTGTCCAATTCCGTCCGCGTTCACAAAGCCCAGCACACCTGCAGCCAGTTCCCCCTCTGGGTACACTCGCTTCGTATTTGATTGTAACCATACACCTGCGTAGTCAGCTTCGGCAATTTTTTCTGCTGCTTTTCGTTCTACGTTTTTCGCCACAATATAATACCTGCGTGTTCTATCCGCAAAAACATTTTCCCACTTAGCTATCTGCTTATCTTTAATCAGTGGCCCCAGTTCCGCCTCTAGTTTTTCTTGATTCGCCAACATCGGATCTACGATGACTGTATATACAGTCGCATTCATCACCACCGCCACAGGTTCCTTCCCGTCCATCATATAGATCTCCCCACGCTTAGCTGGTAACACATTCTGTCGCATCTGTTGCGCCGTCGCCTTCTCTACCCATTCATCATGTTGCACTATCTGTATAAAAAACAACCGCACCACAATAACCCCCATTGCCCCCAAAAGACAAAGCCTGAGAAACTTGTTTCTAGTCATGCTTATATTATACCCTATAAAATTCACCAGTTCCACCCTTTTACCGCAAGAGTTTACCTGATTTTAACATTTTTTCGCACCAACAAACACATACCCGTTAAGCAAGAAACAGCCCTGTTATTGTCATCACAAACATTAACAGGGCTCAAAACTTTTATCCTATTTTACGTCATATACGTCACAATAGGGCCCACTCCAAACAGCATATAGTGTTCGAGAAGAATTACTAGCTTGCAGCGTAATAGTTTCGTTGGGCTTATATTCTACACTTCCGCCTGGTGTAGTTGACCATCCACCAAATACGTAATAGCAACCACCTTCAGGCGGCTTATTGTTACCCGAAAACTCACTTACTGTAAACGTATGACTGCCGGCTCCAGACGTATCTGTATAAGTCTGTGTTGCTGGAGGATTAGAACCTCCATTAGCGTCATACATCAAATTATATTCTACTCCTCTCACCACTTCCGCTGGTTGTATAGCCAGTGATAATAGTACATTAGTAGTATAATGTCCTGCTACTGCTTTCTCTCCAAACTTCACTGCAAAGGCTAGTTTACCAGTCATATCTAGTGTGTTGTTTGGCATA
>Ga0137298_10116_pt1 | contig 75637 bp, 94 predicted proteins | sample RamsorincwithD2O_2_FD_97182 | JGI IMG/M metagenome (GOLD analysis project Ga0137298, IMG submission 97182) | Mouse cecal microbial communities from Vienna, Austria - Glucosamine amended with D2O | ecosystem: Host-associated > Mammals > Digestive system > Large intestine > Cecum | place: Austria...
TTTTGAGAGCTTCACCGAATGCTGTTGGAAGAAACGTTTGGAGCTATATACATCACTATTCTTATTGACCCACCATTTGTAGAAATAAGTACTTTTACTATGAAGCAGTCTAGATGTATTAGTAATGAGGTTACTAAGTACATTGTTATTATTATGTATGGTAAAAGTTGTTGATGGGTGAGTGGAAGAAGTAGTAATAGATCTCTTCCTCCATTTAGACCTGTGACACATATTATGGCCCTCCTTTTGGTTTATAGTAGTTATAACTTTACCCATATGGAGCCAAGAATTTTAAGTTAACAAAAATAACACATAGCACAACATACTTTATCTATGTGCTTTTGTTGATACAAAAATGGCACCACGAGGGTGTAACCAACAACTAGAGCTATCCCGAAAGAATGTCTTTGCATGCTGACCTCGTGGGGCCATCAATCAATACAAAAACAGTTTTACTCTAATTGTGGTTACACCACCATTATACCACACTCACCCACATTTCAAGCAAAAACTTAAACTTTTTACTAGTGACACCATGACAAAAAGTCGCCCTTTCGGGCAACTTCGCCAAACACATTTTATCAAACAAAATTAATTCAACTACTCGCATACAACACAAATGCGAGCACAAAACCGTAGCTACTCCCTCGCATACCCCGCTGCCGCCGCGTTCTCCATCGTCGACGCCACTTCGCTATTTTCTGATGCCGCGATCGAAGTTAGTCGCGCTTTCTCTACCGCAAGATCCTCTTTTTTTGCCTGCAAGTCAGAAATTTCGCTATCAATCGCCGACAGTTCATAATCATAATTCGTCGCCCTAGTGCTTTGCGCTACATAGATCAACCCGATCCCTAATACCGCCACACCTACCAAGAATGAATACGCCAGTGGTCCGATTTTTTTCTGAGTATGTCTTACGGTATTAAAATTGCGTGACCAAGTCGAAGTCGCCGTTGCCGCACTCCGTCGGGACACATAAGTCTGTGGTCTCATTAATTTGTTTCCTCGCTGTTTTTTGTTTTTGATTATATTCAAAAGTTGTTTGCGGGTCGTCATTAAGTTCCATTATCAGCATCAGCAAACCAGTTCCATGCTACTGGCATCACTCCGCCAACTCCAAGCATTCACGAATACATCTCTTAGACCGAGAACCCGCACGCTCAGGTTTCTCTAGGCTCGCCAAAACCAGCCCATTCTACCAAAGTCCGCGAATTCCCGGGAAGGTCATGTATTTTACAAACACTTACACGGCTTAACTCTCTCCCACCGTGGTGAGCCCTTAGGCTCATGTCGAGAGGTACCGGCGCCATTATACACTTTCCACCAGTACCTCATATGGGATATGCAAAGCAAATGCAAAACTTTGCAAAACTAATTATTTATTAGCAAAAGCGAACTTGCACCTTTTGTGCACGAGAACGGTTGCTAGTAACTTTGATTTGACGTGGCATAATTTTGCCTCCTTCTTTATTTTTATATTTTTATTTTGCAGCTATCTAGTAGACCATCTCCTGAAACAATGCCGAACATCGTTCCAAGTAATTTAGCCTACCAAAAAGCCACTTTTATCAGTCCCTGCGCAATCCGGCTACGCTATGTCCGCCTCAAAAGAATAAAGTCTCCACACTCTACAATTTGATGGCAGTACGCAACTTCGCACTTCTCGCACGTGGGTTGATAACCAACTCCTCTTCTCCTGCAGTAATCGGACGTTTGTTCAAGATCTCAATTTCTGATTCCTCGCCATAACTCGCCGTTTCCCTGAGCCAATTCTTGACTATCCGATCTTCTAGACTATGAAAAGTAATCATCGCAAGCCTCCCGCCCGGCTTCAAAACCTTCGTCAGTAGCGGCAAAGTCTGCTCGATCTCTCCTAGCTCATCATTGACCGCGATTCGTATCGCCTGGAACGTTCGCGTCGCCGGATGGATTTTTCCACCCCGACCATAGTTCGCCAATGTATCACCTAATTGCTTCGTTGATTGCCATGGCCGTCCATGCACAACCGTCTTCGCCATTAGTCTTGCAAAGCTCGGTTTCTCCTCGCCGTACTTCTCAAAAATCTCCACAAGTCGCTTTTCGCTCCACTTGTTTACAATCGTATCGGCCGACAAATCCTGCGTCTGATCCATTCGCATATCTAGCGGACCATCCTTCGCAAAAGAAAACCCTCGCTCTGCCTTGTCTAGCTGCGGAGAAGATACTCCAAAATCCATTAATATCATGTCAAAAGCGTTTCCACACTCAATTTCCTGTCGCACAGCGCTATAAAAATCCGCGTTCACTATCCGTATTGGTTTAGTTTTAAATTTCTCTTCCAATACTTCAATTGCGTTTTTATCCCGGTCCACTAAGACCGAAGCTTTATAATTCTGTGTCACATCCAAAATTTCACTAGCATGCCCCGCATACCCCGCCGTAAGGTCCAAATAAGACTCACCCGGCTTCGGCTGCAACGCTGCCAGTACCTCTGACAATAATACAGGCTTATGAAGTTCTTCCATGTGTATATTATACACCGTTTGTTTGAGATCGTTCAACTAGAAATTTCCACGGTTTTGTGTTTGTTGAATTTTTGTTTGCTAAAATGCTGATATACGTTGTTTATCTACTACGATTGGCTCGCCTAAGCAAACCATACATCATAGCCGTTGAGAGACTTATAACGTACTCACGAGTGGGTTTATGTTTGTGGCCTCAGCATTACAGACCAATAGAGTTAATTGGGAGGTGTTTGTTGGAAGTGCTTATTGGATTCTATTTCGCGTATCCCAAACGCGCGCAAAAACTCCTAGTTGGTCGATCTCAAACCCTGTTAATTTACTTTATCTTTGTTTTGATAATGTTTGTTTGTGGTTACTCGCACTAACTTTGTGTTTGCTACTTTTGTTTCATTTTACTTTTTGTGTAGTTTTCACTTGTTTGTGTGGGTGTTCGTCCACTGACTTAAGTATATCCAACTTTTTTAGAAAACACAAGCGCATTTTTTACACATTTTTCAAACTTATCCCGGAGTTTTCCACAGCACACAATTTTCACCCCCAATCCTCCCCTGTGGCACTTTTCCACAATCCTAGCGAGCCCCTCAAAATCGAACACTGTCAAATTAAACCCAACCAACACTAACAGCACCCCCAGGCAACCCAGTGACTCTGTATATAAAATAGGCCGGGCGTTTCGCCCAGCCTATCGCTAGAGATTAGATCGACGGCCGATTTTCCTCGTGCTTCTTCCGCGCGCCAAACCAGCGCACTAAGCAATAGATTCCTTGCGCTAACGCTATCAGTGCTACCAGCAGGATAAATGTTGCCATTGCAAATATCATCCCGTTCACGGCCACAACTGTCACTAAGTCGCTCAGCAGTTCCGTGCCATTCCACGGAGTCCATACCGGCGCTATAGTCATCACCGGCCACAGCAGCTGCATTCCAATGAACAGATTTCGCGCCAGTTTCAAACTTTTACGACACTGCCCATCACTGCATGGCACCATACACAGAAAATAGCATGGCATGAGCACTGTCGACATCAGTATCACTGCGGTGAGCAAAACCACCATAACGAAGCAGAACGCCGGAACAGTCGCCCAATCTTCTAACACCGCGGCTCGGTCATGCTCAGTAAATACCCTGAGCAATGCCGGCGACAGCACCATCAGGCAAGCAACACCGAAGTATGTCACCATAGAAAGTATGCTATACAAGCCAGCTATCACCTTCGGCACCGACGCGCGTCTCGCTCTGACGATATACGCCGTTTGACGCGCCTCCATCAGCCAACACACCATGACCGCCTGCACCATCCTCACCGGATGATTCAGAAACAGCACCATGTACATCAGGATCTTCTTCAGCATTTTCATTTTTCAGTTCCCCTCTCTGTTTTTTCAAAAAGCTTCGTAAAACCCTACCACAGCACATCAGTTATCAGATTTGTACATCTACTGCCCTGCTAGTTTGTACACATAGCACTAACTAGCAATCACACCAAAAGCCAACCGATTCTTCAACCGATCTATCCAATCTCAGAAGTACTTAAGGCAAAGTTTTCACCTTACCCTACCATTGTAGCATACATTATCATTTTTGTCAATAGCTTATGCTTACCTTACTGCAACAGAGGCAATCAGCCCAAAATACCCCACATTTTCACATTTGCCCGAACAATCCCGCTTTCACCCGAACATTCCCCTCCAAACCCGAACACCGCACCGCCCCACCATTGACAGAATAATAAGAACATTACTTACCACAGTCATTCTCTAATAGTTTACTCTTGCCAATCCTGCTAAATCCTGTTGAAATCACACTCTTCCCCTTTCACTACTTTTACGCTATAATGTATGAAAAGTGAGGAGGTAAAATAACATTATGGATAATGATGCACCACAAACCAACCAAGACATTCTCGAAGCCCAGGCCTCCGAGAATGATACAGCCAGCACAGACCCTACTACCGACACCGTAGCCAGTGCTGCAATCAGTGCCAGCACAGCTGACTCCAATATTGCAGATTCCTCCGACGCCGCCATCGACCTCTCCGCCACCGGCGCCAACACCACTGACGCTGCTCGCACCGCAAATGACGCCGACGACGACCGCGAGTATCATCGCGTTGATGATTTTTTCGACGTCTTCCATTGGGCCAACGAAATCGACGAAGTCAAAAACAACGTCTCCGTCGAACTCTTCCTCTTCAACAAAAATTACACCCCTTTCCGCGTCCGCTACTCCGACGCTCTTACTGCCAGTGTTAAGGCTATGTTTATGCAAGAAGCCACCAGCTATATCATTAAGGAAGCCGACAAAGGTCTTGAATGTCGTGAATACGAAAAATCCGACGGCGAAGACAAAGTCATCTACCGCACCAAGCTCACCAATGTCGGCCGCGCCGAGACCCTCATTCACCTAATCGAACACGAATATCGCAACATCGACTCCTGGAACGACCATGTCGACGAATTCAAAAAGGTTAAAGGCATCATCGCCAAATTCTCCTACCCTGGAGCCGATGGCGAGACCAAAGTCTTTTACATCGCCAAGGCTTTATCCCCATCTTCCGCCCTCAAAGGTGGCAGCAGTTGGGAACTCAACGGCGAAAGTTTTGAACCATTCTCCGCGGAAGTCGCCCTCAAAATGCCCGATGACAACCAAGTCGCCATCATCGACGGCACTGTAGTAATTTTCAACCAATCCAAATTCGAAAATCTCTTCCAATATGACTACAAGTCCCAAGCTATCGCCGACGAAAAAGCCAAAGAAATCACCGACAAATACAAGTTATCCTTTGCCGAAGGCTTAACCCTCAATACCCTGCTCCAAGACAAAAAGCCCCTCATCAAAAAACTCCAAGCCCTCGACATCGCCGAAGAAATGCCCCAAGACAAACTCGTCGATTACGCCGACGACATGCAACTCGAGCTCATGACCGACGACGACGGTTCTATTATCATCATGGACGACAAAGATCTTACCATGTTTGTCAATCTCTTGAGTGAAGATTACTTCATCTCCCCCGTCAATGGTCGACGTTACGAAATTAAATCCAAGAAGCTCCTTTCCGAACCCACCGGAGAGCCTCCACGCGGCTAAACAACGCTTAATTACTAAGATCAGCACCTCCCTAAGTACTAAAGGTTATGGTATAATTAATACATGAGCAAGATTTTAATCATCGGTAATGTCCTCAAAGACATCTACATCAAACTAGACGATCGCCACAATGATTTTGAAACCGATCAGCAAGGCATCGATTGGCTCAACCTTGGTTTCAATGGCGCCGCACACAAATTCTTCCAACGCACTAGCGTTTACGGTGGCGCCGCCGTCTCGTTCGCCGTCTTACACCGTCTAGGGCTCAATTCCGAAATCCTCAACTCTCGCGTCGAGTTCCAAGACGGTGAAGTTACTTGGCTTGACCAGCCCGATGATTATCGCTACATCTTCTGTCACAAGGACGAAATTGCCTACTTCGTTCCTTCCAACCGCAAACAGACCGATTGGTCCATGCCCAGTGGCACACCTGAGTGGATCCTCATCGACCGCTCCACTACCGCCTCCAACAAGCTCGTCGAAGAGCTCAAAAATTTCCTTAAGTTCTCTCCCACCACCAAGCTCGCTGTCCACACCGAAAAACACACTACGCCTGCAGGCCAACAGCTTAAAGACATGGCCGACATCGTCTTTCTTGAGGACGAACCGCCCATGCATCCACCCGTCGAAATTGTCGACAAAGTCGAAGTTACTCCCCCTAGCAAACAGCTCGTTTGCCACATTAGCCCTCGCAAAATCATTTTTGGTGACGCCGAAGAAAGTTGGTCGCTCAGTAAAACCGACATGATGACTCACCTTACTGTTTACTCCACCATCGTCGCTACTATTCTTGGTGTTATCTCTGTTGGCGGCTCTCCTGCCGACGCCGTCCTTTGGGCACGTATCAACGCCGAAAAAGCCACCATTGCTGGTTCCCTCTCTGCAAAAAAACTCCAATCCCTTGCCATTGAAGAACGCGAAAAGCGCCAGAATCTCCAGTACACTACCCAGCTTATCATGGCCCCCAAAAAAGGCATCCTTGCCATGGACGAATCCGAGCAAAAACTCACCGCTCGCCTCGCCAAAGCCGGCATCCCCGGCAACGCCAAACATCGTCAAACTTTCCGTGAAATTATCTTCACCTCACCAGATATCGAGCGTTTCCTAAGTGGTATTATCTTAAGTGCCGAAAGCGCCAAACAAAAAATCGATCGTCAACACGTCATTAACTACCTCACTAATCGCGGTATCATCTCAGGCCTCAAAGCCGACCAAGGTCTCGCCGAACTTCCTGAAACCGGCGAATACTACACTCTCGGCATCAGCACTCTTTTTGACCGCATGCGTGCTGCTTATGCTGACGGATTCCGTTTTGCTAAATGGCGCGCCGAATTCTGCATCGCTAAAGACCAACCCAGTTTCATCGCCGTCGAAAAGAATGCCGAGCTTCTTGCTAGCTTTGCCAAAGAATGCCAGCTTGCTGGTATAGTTCCGATTATCGAATCTGATATCCTCCAAGATGGCGATTACACCATCGAACAATCTGCTGCTACTACCAATCGTATCCTTACTGCCATTTTTGACAAACTCGAACAACGCCGCGTCGACCTCAAAGCTTGCATCCTTAAAACCAACATGATCATAAACGGCAAAGACAACTCAACTCCAGCCGCTTCAGATGCTATCGGCATGGCCACTGCAGCCATTCTTAAACACGCCGTTTCTAAATACACCGGCGGCGTCCTCTTCCTCAGCGGCGGGCAAGACAGCAAAGTCGCCACTACTAATTTCACTGCCATTTGTCAGAACACACCCTTCCCTTGGCCTATCAGCTTCGCCTTTGGTCGTGCCTTGCAAGAACCTGTTATGCTCACATGGAAAGGCGACAAGACCAAAATCCGCTCTGCTCAAGCCGCCCTCAAGCGCCATCTCGAAAATAACGTTGATGCCCTTCGTTATCTCCGTTAATTCATTTTTAATTATCAAATGCCCCACTAGGTATTGACAAAAATACTAACGTGTGATACAATAGAAATATAAGCATAAAGTTTATACTTTAAGGCTCAGTATTTTGATGGGCAATATCAAAAAACTCTATTCCATCCAAAGAACCCCTCGCAAGGGGCTCTTTTTAAATCAAGATTCTTTAAGCTATAGTCTTACTCCTGGTCCTCGTTCACCATAGACCCGATGAATTCACCAGCCATATCTAGATTTTGCCCACCGTTTGCAGCCTTACGTGCTTCCACTTCAGCCTTCAATTCCGGATCATTTTCAAGAGAAGTTTCAATATACTGATTGATTTTATTGCGCGCCTCGCTAATCATCGCTGGTACTTCCGCAGGAGATACCGCATTCAAACGTACATCACGTGTATAGGTACCCGCTGCGCTATCCATACTCACCTTCGCACCAAAGGTCAGACGCAAGTTATTACTTCCAGCACCTGTCTTTGTATAGTCTGCGCCACCCTGCACTGCAGCCGTTGCTAAACCTTTATATTGCAAGTTGGCACTATTATACCCATCCTGCGTCGTCAAGCTATATCCCCACCGATCCGAAGTAAAGTTTGCTTGACCTACTGCACTACTTAAAGTCGGAATCCTGTTTGTCCCACTAATCATCGCCGTTTCACCATCAGTGCTATAGACATACACCGACACGCCCTCTGCGCCATTCGTCGTTACGCTTAGATCCTGATAAGCAGAAACGAAGTTTGCTGTCGTCGACACTGGGTCTACCGTCGCTGATACAGTGTTCTTGTCCATCGTCATCGAAATTGAAGAGTTCAATAAGAAGTCAATACCCAACTGCTTGAAAAACGTTACATAATCTGGATTACCGTTAGCCAAGAAGAAGTCAATCGTCAACTTCGTTGTCGACAAGCTCTCCAAGCTAAAATCAATTTTTAGTGACTGTTCTGTAGCCGCTGACGCCATCATGCTTGCCGAAGGACACGCTACCGCCGTGCCCAAAACTGCGAGCAACGCAAAGAAACTCGACAAACCAACTACGCCAGTCTTCGACTTTTTATTTAGTTTCATTTTGTTTTATGTCCTTCTTTTTGATATTTGTTTTAACTATATCTTTACTTCATTATCGCAAATCATAAGCTGAATGTCAACACTTTTTTGCAAGATTTTGCACATTCATGCGATTCATCTCATGCCGCTGCATATCACACATATCTCAAAATCTCCATGCTAGATACAGCTAGCTCGCCATGCCACAAAAGACCCCCATATGGGGGTCTTTACTCATCAACTCGACACGAATTATTCCGCTATTCAGTTTTTGCTTCTTCAGCTGACGCCTCTCCCTCAGCTGGCGCCACTGGCTCAGTTTGGGTTTCCTCCGCCTCGCGTGCCGCAGCTTCTGCCGCTGGATCATAAACGTTTGCAACCACTGTTTCTGGAGCGAGTTCGCGATCCACCAATTCCACCCCATTTGGCAACTGCAAATCTGCCACTGTCAATTTGTCTTCAAGTGTTGCTAGCTTACTACCATCCACTACCAATTCCTTTGGTAGATCAGATGGCTTCGCCTTTACATCAACCTCTTCCAGCACCTGCAAGATGGTATAATGTAATTTCGCTGCGTCCGACTTATCAAAGTCCACAATCGCAATTGGCGTAGTTGCTTCCACGACCTCATCAGCTGACACCGCCTGAAACTCTACATTCATAATGCGGCGACTTACCGGATTCACACCTACATTCTTTACAATCGCAAGTTGCTTTGCACCGTCAATTGTCAACTCTATTGGTGAATGATAACCCGCTTCGTTCAAGACCTTTTCGGTCTCATTATAAGCCGAACTCGTCAAAACTGGTTCATCCGCACCATAAACCACGGAAGTAACAAGTCCAGCCTCGCGCAAAGACTTAGCCTTATGCCCCCGCTCAGCACGCTTATTTAATACCAATTGATATGCCATAAATAACTCCTTTAATAATATCAATAAACAATTCTGTCTTTATACCATTTTACTACAATCTTCCCTGTTTGGCAAGCGCTGAATACGCTCTCCACTCCCTGCACAAGCAAATGAGGTCTTAGTCCCATCTGCAGATTTTCTTCTCACCCAAGTAAGTTTCTATGCTTCCCTCTTTCGCTTAAACACCCGACTTACAATCCAGAAGATAGTCAAGAAAATCAGCAGCAACATGATGAATAGAAACCATAATGGGCACAAGAACACAATTTTCTCCGTCACACTTTCATCATCAAAAATTTTCACGGTCTGGCGCACTTTAAATATTCCCAAATGCGGCGCCCCCTCCCAAGTAACTTCATTGTAACGCTTTGTTTCTGGAAAGATTACGTTATCTTCCGGCTCTTCCTCATTAGTGTATACCTCCTCATCACTAAACAACGGGAACACCTGCAAAGTATATTTTGCTACCGTATACACATTTCCAGTATTCTCCACCACTGAAGTTCCCATTATTGGCGGGTTAAACAAGAAACTCGGCACCTTATTTTCCAACACTTTACCAGTTTTTGTAATTTCACCATCAACATTGCCAAAAACAATATAACCCAGCTGCTGCACAGTATTTACCGCTGTACCAGAAGACTGACCATCATTCTTAAGCCTAATCACAATAATAGCACTCTGTGCTCCACCATGTGCATTCTCAGGCACTTGTACTGTAAAAGTTATTTCTTCCTCAGCTCCAGCTAACAACTCTCCGCTCCCCTTAGAAACGTTAATCCAACTTGCTATCTCAGTATATACCGATTCCTCGCCATAGACTGGCTCATATCTCTCACCCCGCACACTATAAGGAGCAAAATCAATCTCATACTCCGAAGCCGAGCTCCCGCGATTCTTAATCTTGAAACTACTTGAGTAACTTTTGCCCGGTTCAATTGTGCCAAGGTCACTCTGTGTCGGCGTAACTCCAAGATGATGCTCCACCGTTTCCGCAGCAGACACATTCGCACCAAAAAAACTAACTCCGCAAAACGTCATTACTACGGCCAATAGCACCAATAATTTACTAAACCTTCTCATTTGCCTCCTTAACTTGCTACCTATTATACATTAGCGTCTCAAAAACACAAGCAAAAATATCGCTCCCAAAGAAGCGATATTTGCCCGCCTTTTACTGACTAAGCACCAGCTTTCAAACCAGCAGTAGCCGTAAAGGTAACCTGCCCATTATAGATACCCGATTCTTGCGTATCTAGCACATGCGCACCAAAGGTAACCTTAGTCGTGTTACCAGCAGCGCCAGTTGGAACCTTAGCTCCATCAATTTCCGCAGCGGCAGCTTCTGCCGGTACGCCATTCCAAGTCGCATCAATCACTGACCCAGCAGCGCCCTTCAATACCTTATAGCCCCATTGCGAAGCACTTGTGCTGGTCAAGTCACCAGCCTCAATCTGGGTGCCTTTAGCATTAGTCAACGAAGTCGCAACGGTTCCAGTAGCGCCAGTCAACGTGTCATTAGCGGAACCATGAATAGTCAAGTGATAACCCTGCGCATTATTCGCAATCACTTTGATAGCAATAGGTGCAGCTTGATAATTTGCTGTAGTATCTGTATTCTCGTTCAAAGCTACCGGAGTAGTCACATCTGCATCGCCAGCTTCATTCGTCACATACATCGAAAGACTCTCATCAAGCTTCAACTGCACCTGAACATCTTTACTAGCGCTTAACGGATCGCCTTCATTTTCAGCAGTGCCCTCGATCTTAGTTGGCGCAGCATAAGTGCTCAACGGCAACGCCGCTACACCGAGCCCAGCAACCACGCCAAGCACAGCAATAGCTTTTGTCATATTTGACATAATAAATGATTCTCCTTTATTTTGTCTTTAATTTTTATATAATCTTGATCTCCTAGCAATAATTATACATAAGCTCTTTCCATGCGTCAACCATGCTTTTTGCCAAAATTTTTCACATTCCCCCACGCAAAACAAGAGAAAACTCTCACCCCTCTGGTATAAAATACGGCTGCTCTTGGTTCTGCATTAGGTCAAAATACGCCTGCATAATAAACGTCTCCTGCCCCAACATCTGTAAAATCCCAAACAAATCCCGCCGCAGCATGTCCACTGATTCTCCCTCCATCAGCTCCGCCTCCAGCTTAATATAATAATTATCCAACCCCTCCACTTTGTCCACATAGATCACCATTTTATCGTCTAGCCACAACTCCTGCCTCTGCCGACTCACCTCCGCCACCTTCCGAAATCCCAACTGATGTATCATGCCAGATGCCTCTGTATAGTCTTTCACTTCTGTATAGTTCAACCAATCCACTCCACTATCTTCAATGTGTCGCTTCAGATACATTGAGTAGATAGCTGGCTGATTAGTCGCTCGCACCTCAGTTCGCATCACCAACCGTGGATAATTCATCGCCGGACGATAATCATGCGGCAAATACACTCGCTCATGCTGCCAAATCACCGGCGAAAGCTCCATGCCAATATTAGCTAATTGCTGGTCTAATGCCTCCCGGTCCCTCAATTGACTTTTCACAATCAATTTCTTCATATCACTATTATACCATAAGAACTTTCTAACTTTAGCTAGTTTTATTATATATTTATCATTATGTTATAATTAACTTAACAAGAGTTAAACAGGAACCACTTATGATAGCCCTAATAGTTATCCTAGCAATCATTTTATTAATCGTCATCCCTGGCGTACGCATCATTAATCAATACGAGCGCGGCGTCGTTCTTCGCCTCGGCAAGTTCTCCCGCATTCTCAAACCAGGCTTCCGCGTCATTATTCCTTATATCGACCATATGGTCAAAGTTGATGTCCGCACCACTCCAATGGACATCCCCAAGCAAGAAGTCATTACTCGCGACAACGTCACCGTCAATGTTGACGCCATTGTCTACTTCCGTGTCCTAGACGCTGCCAAAGCCGTCCTCGAAACCACCAATTATACCTACGCCACCAGCACTTTCGCCCAGACCGCCCTGCGCGATGTTACTGGCAATTTTGATCTAGATGAAATTCTCAGCAAACGTGACGAAATTTCCGCCCAAATCCGCGAAATTGTCGACGCCCAGACCGACAAATGGGGCATCGACATCGAGAACGTCAAGCTCCAAAACATTGAACTCCCCGCCGACATGAAACGCGCTATGGCCAAACAAGCCGAAGCCGAACGCGAACGTCGCGCTGCCATCATCTCTGCCGAAGGCGAAAAGTCCGCTGCCGCTGCCGTCTCCGAAGCCGCTCGCATGCTTGCTCAGACTCCTGGCGGCCTTAATATCCGCACCCTCCAAACCCTTGAAAAGATCAGCACCGACCCATCGCAGAAGACCGTCATTCTTCTTCCCAGCGATCTTGCCGATGGCTTCAGCAAATTCGCTCGCTAATCATTCCAAAAGCACCCGAAACCTCCAAAGCCCAGAAAACCACCGATCTCCCGGTGGTTTTTCTTATACTATTAATTTTCGGTTACTTCTTACCGCTTAGCGTTTTATCCCTCAAGATCACCATTGTTGCTCCAAGCGTTCCTACCGCCACAATCAACCCCGCCAAGATCAACTCCCCAATCCCTGCCTGTCGAGTTGTTTCGCCTGTATTCGGTAATTCAACATTGCCTGGTACAAGACCTTCCACTGATTCATGGCTATCATTATTCTCACTAGACTGCTCATCAACGATCATCGTTAAGCTCGCACGCTCGTCTATCGGTTCTTTAACATTTGTAGTCTCAGTACCTATATTCGTCTGCGCCACCTTCGCCTTCGCTTCACTACCCAACACAAGCTCCACCGCTATTGCCGCATCATCCAAAGCCCTAATTAGTTCCTCCTCATCCTCGACAACATCCGCTTTCGCATGACCCAACAATCTATCAATATATTTCACAAAACCAGGATATTTCTCCGATGGGTGTTGCATAGCATACTCTCTTGCACCCTCTGCTCTTACCACAGCAGCCGTCAAATTCGTATTCTCATTTTCAGCCATCGCTTCACACATGCCACTATTCAGGCTCGCCCCACTCACACCTATAGCTACAGCCAACCCTATCGCGCCCAAGAACTGCGTTTTCTCCACTTTTTTCTCCCAAAATTAATTAGTTATTACCTCTAATTTCATTTTATCAGAGAAACGCTCTTTAGACAATACCTACCACCCCTATTCTACCCCTAAGCCGCCGTCAAAGGCGCTCGCCCAAAAACTTACTCTGACAGCGTCACACCTTTTCGCGCTTTATTCGCCCACTCATCTGCCAATTCATTATATTTGGTACCGACATGCCCCCGTACCCATGTCAATTTCACCGGATATTGCCTATATAAATCATACAATTCCTGCACAATGTCCAAGTTTTTGATTTCCCCCTTACTTTTCTTCCAGCCCTTTGCGCACCATCCCGGTGCCCACTTTGTTAGTACGTTTATCCAAAATTCCGAGTCACTATGTATCTCGCAACCCTCTTCACCAGCATATTTAATAGCCGCCACCATCGCTAACCCTTCCATCCGAATATTCGTCGATTCTTTCTCTCGACCCAACGCCACCGGCTTACCATTCTCTAGCACCGCATATCCGCCTGGCCCCGGGTTCGGGCTAGCACTGCCATCCGTCCATAAAACTTTCACATTACCTCCCTAAAAGCACTATCTAACCGTAAAATCTTCATTTTTTACCTCCTCAAAACCTCCGCTCATTAGCAGAGCTATACCTCAATACTATCACACTTATGCTTATTTGTCAACCTTCATTTTCTGTATTTTACTATAAATATCATACCAAGCATACACCCGCTCCGAGTTCGGCACCTCTACCTCACGATTATATGGCTGATCAAAGATTAGAACTCTCGTCTTCCCCACAAATCCCTCCAAGTACTCCGGCAAATCTTCAATCATTACATCAATCCCATTTTCTCGACAAAACGGCCCCTTAGAGCGCCTGATTCCGTTCAATCCAAAACGTATCTGATCATACTCTATCTTATTTTCTGCTAGCCAACCTTTTGTCGTATCCTCCCAAGTTGCCCCTTCCGGCATTCCTTTCACACGTGAATCCTCATTATTACGACCAGTTATGATCCAAATCTCATGACCTTCTTGACGCAGCTTCCTTATCACTTCTGCCGCATAATTCTGCGCCGACCACACAAACATCTGCAACGCCCCATATTCGTACCAAAACTCATCCCGCGTTTGTTTGTCCCAACCAAAAATTTCACTCACGTGCGGGCTTTTCAGATTTTGTATCTCACCTTTACCTGACTTCGCACAAAATTCCGACCCGCAGTCCAGCAAAAACCGCATCCGATGGTTCAATACGCCATCAATGTCCACACCTATCCGCATCACACCTCCAATCTACTGCCTATTTAATTATTTCGTCTACAATCCCATATGCTAGCGCTTCTTCCGCGCTCATCCAATTATCGCGATCCATATCTTTTTCTACTTGCTTCAAAGTCTTGCCAGTACGTTCCGCAAAAATCTCCGCCAAACGCTTCTTCACAAAAATACTTTCTCTCAATGTAATTTCCTGATCCGTCACCTTACCTTCCGTGCCCGATGATGGTTGATGAATCATAATCCGTGAATTTGGCAGCACAAAGCGTTTACCCTTAGCTCCACAACTCAACAACATCGCCCCCATCGACGCCTGTAAACCAATTCCAATTGTCTGCACATCTGGCTTAATATAATCCATCGTATCAATAATCGCAAGACCATCATACACCGATCCGCCAGGTGAATTAATATAAAGTTTAATATCACGCTTCGGATCTTCGTTTGCCAAATATAACAACTGTGCCACCACCAAGTTTGCCGTATGCGAGTCCACCTGTTCGCCCAAGAATACAATTCGGTCGTTCAAAAGCCGTGAATAAATATCATACGCCCGCTCACCACGCGCGGTCTCCTCTACTACGGTTGGTACTAAATAATCATTCAATGTTTTTTTACTCATAATTCTCCTTTCATTATACTATATATCATCCTCAATCTTATCTATATTAGAATTCATGGCATCATTTAATTCACCCAAATTCTTCCGGTTCTCCTCATACTCCATCACTAATTGATTATTCTCATCAATCTTCTTGTTTAGTTTCGTTCTTAATTCCGCAAGCGCCAATCTCTCCGTTTCTAATTCCGCCCGTTGTCTAGTAAACTCGCCGTCCGTCGCAAAGCACCCCGCCGTCCCTGCGCACAGATTAAACTCCTCTATTCTCTGAGTTAATACTGCCGACCGTTTTTCATAGTCTGCTCTTTCTTGTTCAATCTCCGCTCCTAGTGTTGCCACCTTGACCCTTATTGTCTCATTTTTCTCGCGTAATTCCCTAAATGGTGCCTGATAATTTTCATAATAATCCACTATCTTCAGCCGATTCAAAAAATACTCTTGATAATGCTTCTCCAGTTCATCCGGAATATCTCTTAATTTTGTACCTATCCGCACATAGAGTTCCTCTAATCGTTCCTGCTCACCATATAAGCTCACCTCGCCCTCTACCCATTCTATTTTTTCTCGCTTAAAATCCTCCAGCCAGCCTCCCAACTGTTCTTTCTCGCGTCTTGACAATCTCGACCATACTGCGTGAAGCAATTCGTGCGCCGCCGTCACTTTATTAGAATCTCGCAAACTATCCAACTTCACATCGTAAACATAAATCTTCCCATCGTTATAGCAACCTAGCAGCGACACATCATCCCGATGCTCTCCACAATGTTCATTAAAAGCCTCTGCTTCTTCTATCGCTGGCTGTGTCGCTAGAAAAATCCGCTCACCAGTCCCCGTCAGTTCCAAATCTTGTCGTAATGTGCTCACACTTGCTGGTTCTTTATACCACCACGCTTTCCAACTATCCTGCGCAAAGTCCGACTGCAAAAACCCATACACCACCACCAAAACCACCGCCATTAAAACAATCGCAATCCCTTCCTTCAAACGATTCGACTTTTGTGTTGGCTCTTTATCCATTGACTACTTTCAAGTTTAGTTTATGCTCGCTACCCTTACTTTTATCTCTTGCTAGGTCGATCTTCGCTATATTGCCTTTTTCTAGCTCGCCTGCAATCAGCGCCTCCGCAATCAAAGTCTCGATTTTATCTTCAATCACCCTACGCAGCGGCCGCGCCCCGTTCTTTGGGTCGTAACCTTCATTGATTAGTTCTTTCTTTACTTCTGGTGACACCTGTAACGCCAAGCCCTTCTCCGCTAAACGCTTTTTTAGCTCTTCCACCAAATTGTCAAAAATCTTTTCCACATTTTCTTCTGTCAACGGGTGAAACACTAAAATCGCATCCAAACGATTAATCAACTCAGGCTTCATCACTTTTTTCAACTCGCGCATCGCCACTTCTTTGCTTGTTTCGTATTCTACTGCCAGATCACGCTTGCTTTTCTCCGTCTTCGCCGAAAAACCAAACTCACTATCTCGGTACATTTCACCCGCGCCAAGATTAGAAGTCAAAATCACAATTGTATTATTAAACTTCACTTTATTGCCTTGACCATCCGTCAACACTCCGTCTTCCAAGATCTGCAGTAGCATGTTAAATACGTCTGGGTGTGCTTTTTCAATCTCATCAAACAGCACCACTGAGTACGGTTTACGCCGTACTGCTTCCGTCAGCTTTCCGCCATCTTCATAGCCCACATAGCCCGCCGGTGCCCCCACTAACCGTGATACATTATGCTTCTCACCAAACTCCGACATGTCAATCTTGATCAACGCACTCTCCCCGCCAAACACTTCTCGCGCAATCACCCGTGCAAGCTCCGTCTTACCTACACCAGTTGGCCCCATAAACAAGAAGCTTCCAATCGGGCGTTCTGGATCGGCAATTCCACTCCTCCCCCGTCGAATCGCTTTCGCTACCGCCTTAATTGCTTCGTTTTGTCCTACCACCGACTTTCGTAGATGCTCTTCCAACTTCCCTAGGAGTTCCAGTTCTGACCCATGCACCTTCGATACCGGAATGCCGGTTTTTAACGAAATCGCAAGCGCCAAATCATCTTCCGAAAGCACCGGCAGTTTTTCAGCGCCCTTCTTTTGCATTGTCTTAATTTGCTTCTTCAGCTGCTCTGACTCGGTTTTTAGATTCGCCGCCTTCTCAAAATCTTCTCCCTCCGCCGCCGTCTGCATCTCTTCTTCTAATTCCGTCAAACGCACTTTTAATTTCTTATATTCCGAACCACCATCCTTATCCGCTGTTACCTTCGCAATCGCCGAAGCTTCGTCCAGTACGTCAATTACCTTATCTGGCATAAAACGATCATTAATATACCGCCCAGACATATGAATCGCTGTTTCTAGCATTTCTTCCGGAATCTCCACCCCATGATGTTTCTCATAATGAGCCTTAATACCCTTTAGGATTTTCAAAGTCACCTCTGGACTCGGTTCTTCCACCATCACCGTCTGAAAACGCCGCGCCAACGCTTTATCTTTTTCTATATACTTCCTATACTCATCCATTGTCGTTGCACCAATTAGCTGCAACTGCCCCCGCGCCAAAGCAGGTTTAAGAATGTTTGCCGCATCCATTGTGCTCTCCCCCGCCCCCGCACCAGACAACAAGTGCAACTCATCTATAAACAATATAATGTCATCATTGTTTACCACCTCATCAATAATACCTTTTATGCGTTCTTCAAACTCTCCCCGGAACTTCGTTCCCGCCACAATATTAGAAAGATCTATCTGAAAAATCCGCTTCCCCACCAGCATTCCCGGCACATCATTCTTCACAATCCGTTCAGCTAAGCCCTCTACGATCGCTGTTTTTCCCACTCCAGCCTCGCCGATCAACACTGGGTTCGACTTCGTGCGTCGGCTCAACACCGTCACTGCTCGTTCAATCTCTCGATCTCTCCCAATCACCGTGTCAAGCTTATCGTCTTTTGCCATATCCGTCAAATCTTGTCCAAACTTCTTCAGCCAACGCAATTGTCCACCCTTCCGGAATTCCTTTTTCTTCTCCTGTGCCCGTTCATTCTCGGCTCGTGCATCCAACTCTTTTTCCACTACCTCTGTGAGACCCTGCAAATCTACCTCCATCTTGTCCAGTAGTACCGTACCCCGTGAGCTAGGCTGACACAACAACGCATACAAGATATGCTCCGTTCCTACCGTACGCGCCCCCCGCTCCGTCGCATAGTGGTCTGCCATTCTTAGCGTCAATACCGCCGACTCAGACAATGACATCATCGCCATCGCCGCCCCACCATTCACTTCTGCGGCTTCTTGTCCCAAGGCTTTCTCCGCTTTCGCTAGATCCACATCAAACTTCGCCAAGAGTTTCGCCCCCTCCGACGCATCTTGCGCCAACACCCCCAGCAAAATATGCTCCGTTCCCATGTAGCCATTATTATACTTTTTACTAAACAAATCCGCCTTCTGAAGCGCAAATCTCGCGTCTTCCGACAGCCGATTCATCATTTCACTAAATTCATTCTCCATAGAGTCTCCACTTCCCCAATCAAAACTAAACTATATCAATATTATATCTCATTTCACCCCATTATAGCAAGTTAGCACTCCATCGTCAAGAGTGCTAAACATCTTTTTTACTTAGTTTTAACTATTTTTCACAAAGCCACTCCGCTACCCCAGACACTAAAACTAACTCATTTTACACCAATTCCTTGCTTTTTCACAGAATAACCATAAAGAGTATTGACAAAATAATCTATGTGTGCTATAATGGAGGTATACAAAGAAAGCTCCGGCTTTCCGCGTATATTAAGCATTCCTGTACCGAGCGTACGGAAGCTACAAATCATTTCTCCCCAAATTTTATATTAAAGGAATGCACCTTATTATGAACGATCAAATCATCCAACTCCTCGCGAGCCAGAACAAACTGCTGGAGACCCAGAACGCCCTGCTGGAGCGCATCGCCGACGCGGTCGCTCCCGACACTGAGTCCGCTCTTCCCACCGCGAACCCCACCGCCGATGAGCTCAGCAGCATCTAGTTCCATAGTTCGTTCATCACCCCACCAGCCTCGCTGGTGGGGTTACCCTTTTCCTACTTCTCCATCAGCACCCCACCCAAAAGCCTAGGCATTGCCTAGGCTTTAAATCTGGCTGCAGCGCTCTTCTTCTCTACACTCGGTTAATCACCGGTATCACAATCGGCGTATGCCCAGTCGCGTCAAAGAGAATATGCGTCACATCTTCCTTAATCTCCTCTTTAAACGCTTTCATATCGTCGCCCTGAAGCTTCTCCGTCCGCACCCGCAAATAGTGTCGGATCTTTGCCACCAATTCTTCCGAATTATCCAGATAGATAAATGCTCGTGACACAATATCTGGCGTCTTCACCAAGCGATTATTCTTTTTACTCAGCGTCAACACTAGGACAAAAATCCCTTCCCGTGAAATATGGATCCTATCCTTCACCACTGCTTCATGCACTGGCTTGTCTGCATCATCAAATAGTTTATTCCCTACCTGGATCCGTCCATTCTTGCGAATAGTCTTATCCGGCATCAATTCTATGATATCCCCATCATCAGTCACCAAAATCCGCTCTTTTTTCATGCCAATCACATTTTCCGCCATCTCTGCGTTGTGCTCCAGCATATAGAATTCACCGTGATACGGCACATAGTTCGTTGGGTTCAACCTCTGCACAAATTCAATATGATCCTCATAATATGCATGCCCCGACAAATGCAAAGGTCCAAGATTCGTAATATGAGTCTTACCATTCTGAATCACCCCTGCACCCTCACGCAATAATCCATCCACCGTATTCACCACGTGCGGTTCATTCCCCGGAATTGGGTTTGAAGAAAACACGATTACGTCACTACTCTTGATCTTGATATACTTATGTGCACCGCTCACCATTCGGTTTAATACTGCATTCAGCTCACCCTGCGAACCAGTACACACTACCGTAACCTTATCATCCGGCAACTTGACAATATCTTCCATCTTCATGATGGTGTCTTTCGGGATTTTGATTACGCCAGTCTTCAGCGCCACTTCAACGTTGTTTATCATCGAGAAGCCCGCAAACGCTACCTTACGTCCACGCTTTGCCGCCTCCTGCAAGACTAACTCGATACGCTTAATCTGCGAACTAAAGCAGCTCACAATTACACGCCCAGTTGCATAATGATCCATCACGCGCCCCAAGTTCTCACCTACATCATATTCTGAGTGCGGATGCCGCCCTGGGCTATCAATATTCGTACTTTCGTTTACTAAAAGGTCAATTCCCTCTTTTTTCACAATCTCGTCAATTCGCTCAAAATCCGTCTGCTTACCCAGCGGGTTCACTTCACGGCGCCAGTCGCCACTAAAATAGATCACTCCATTTGGCGTCCGCACCACAATCGCTGTGTTCCCCGGAATACTATGTAAAGTATGGATAAATTCCACACTAAGATGTTCACTTACCTTGATAACCTCATTTTTGAACGGATCCACTGGTTGATAATTTAGTTCCGGTACATCATCTAGTTCCGACATCTGCTTCTGAATCATGCCAATCGTAAACGCCGTCGCATAAATCGGAGTTAAATGATTAAACTTCGGCAAAAGATGTCTACACGCCCCAATGTGATCCAAATGCGCATGTGTAAAACAAATTGCCTTCACCTTGTCCTTATTATCTTCAAGATACTGAATATCCGGCACCATATAATTCACGCCCGGATAATCCGCCCCCGCGAACAACGACCCCATATCAATAATGATAATCTCACCTTTGTATTCGATGATCGTCATGTTCTTGCCAATACCAAACTCTCCCACCCCGCCCATCGGAATAATCCGCACTGCCTCTGGGTCTGGCCGTGCCGATCTTAATTGCGCATTTGTTACTTGGTTACCATCATAGCCATTATAACGACTCTTATTCACTGGAATCCCAATAATATGCTGCGTCGCCTGCGCATTCACATCTTGCGACAGCATCCGCTGATGGTGCACCATCTCACCTTTACGCACCGACACGCCCAACCCCGCCTTTCGATTTGCTGCAGGCTTTGCATCTGCCTTATGCGCCGTCTTACCAGACTTACCTCGCGTCGCCGCTACTTTGCCGTTCTTCGCGGAAAGTTTGTTACTAGCAATCTTACCACCGGCTTCTCTCGTACCGCCAGTAGTTTTGCTAGTCATCGTCCGAGCTCCACCAACCTTCGCACTAGCAACTTTTCGACCAACCAATTTCGCATCCTTCCCCCCTTCCGCAAAATTAGAGTTAAAATTCCGCTTCTGCGATTCCTCAAATTGTTTCTTAATATCTGGCAACCGCTCATCGCGCATTTTCATCAGACGAGCACGTCGCTCCGCTTCTCTATTATTCATATTTTCCTCAATTATTTTATCTAATTCCCCCAAAGCTTGTATCAGATACATCTATTATAACAAACCACCTACCAAAACACAAGCTTTTGCAATAAATTTTAAGTTTACTATAATTTCATAGAAAGGCTCACCAAAAGCCTGGCGCCAAGCACTCGGCTTGCACCCTATACTTCCATTATAGCACACATCATTATAAAAGTCAAGCTTTTCTCATCATAATACCTATATATCATCAAAAACACCACTAAAAAATGGTGTTTTATTATCCCCACCCATATAGGTTAGTCGCTTTGCGCCAACTTCGCTAGCACTTCCCGGAACTTCTCATCGTCATATGCACTCAGTGTTACACTTCGCCCTCGCACACGCACCTCGCAATCATACTTTCGTGCCAGCTCTGCCTCTTCTTTTCGATAATTATTCACTTTCACCGCACTACTTGAGCTTTTTTTCTTATGCTCTGCCACATATTGCTCAATCTTCCGTGCCGACCAATTCCCCTCAATCATCTTTGGAAGCACCTCTAGCACCATCTCACGATCTTGTGCCACCAATGGGCGCATTGGGCCCTCACCAATATTATATTCGCGCATCGCTTTCTTCGCCTCATCTGGCAACTGCAAAAGCCTAAGCGTGTTAATAATTGATGACGAACTCTTACCCACCCGCTTCGCAATGTCCGCATTACGCAGATTAAACTGCTCCTTGAGTTTCGCATACGCTGTCGCAAGCTCAATCGCGTTCAGATCTTCCCGCTGCGCATTCTCGATGATTGCCAGCTCTAGTCGATTCTGGTCATCCAATGTCCGCACAATCGACGGAATCGTCACAAGACCCGCCAACTTTGATGCCCGCCAACGTCGTTCACCTGCCACAATCTGGTACTTATCACCCTTCTTCACTACCACAATCGGCTGCAACACGCCATGTATCTTAATCGAATCCGCTAGTTCCTGTAAAGCCTCCGGCTTAAAATCCTTCCGCGGCTGGTCTTCATCTCGTACAATCTTCTCAATCTCAATCTCAACTAATTGACTAACCTTCGCGTCTTCTTTGCTAGTCGGATCAAATTCCTCATCCACCAGATCCGTCGGGATTAAACTTTCAAACCCTCGCCCCAAACCTTTCGTTTTCTTACCTAATGCCATTTTTATTTTGTCCTTTCCTCTACCTCACGCGCAAAATCCCTATAAGCCTTAGCGCCTTTGCTAAACTTGTCATAAGACCCTACTGGCACCCCATGACTAGGCGCCTCTGCCACGCGCACGTTTCGTGGGATCGTCGTCCGAAACACCTTGTCTTTAAAATATTTCCGGATTTCTTCCAGCACTTCCATACTCAAGCTCGTCCGCTTATCATACATTGTCGCGAGCACTCCTAGCAGCCTTAGGTTTGGGTTCATCGCCTTCTTCACCATCGCCATACTCTCCAGCAACTGCGCCACGCCTTCCAACGCATAAAACTCCGTTTGCACCGGCAAAATCAAATAATCCGCCGCAATCATTCCATTCACCGTCAAAAGTGACAAACTTGGTGGCGAATCAATAATAATATAATCGTAATTATCCCGCACGCTATCGATTGCTTTCTTCATCACTGAAAATTTCTGCTTCATACCAGTTAACTCTACCTCAGCATTCGCTAGCTGTGGTGTCGTTGGAGCCAAATCAAAATTCTTAAAATCCGTCGGTAAGATAATGTCCACGAAATCCGCCGCCGACAACATCACCTCCGTCATACTGGCATCTAGTGTTGATTTATCTAACCCTAATCCGCTCGAAGCATTCCCTTGCGGATCGGCATCAATCAAAAGTACTCGATACTTATCCTTAGCTAAGAAATATGCCAAGTTTACAGATGTTGTCGTTTTGCCCACACCACCCTTTTGGTTTGTAATACAAATAACCCTCGCCATAACTATTACCATTATAGCATATATTCCATTCCCATCTACCTATTTCCCCACTTTGTATAGTAAACCCACACCAAAATACTATTTCTTAGTCAGTAAATACAGATCCGCTGAATTGGTATGAAAAATATGCTGCTGTTGTTCCAATCCCATCGTCTCTCGCAGAACTTTTAGATAATGCTCATTCTCATTACCATAGTTCGCAAACACCATCAGTCCCCCACCCAAATCCTTTCCAGCCAACACTTTCCGGAAATTTGCTGGCGTATAATCTTGATGGTGCATCACATATGATTCATCCACCTCTGCAAACACTGGCAGATCGTCCAAGAACCTCTCGTTCCCTGGATTATACATATAGAGCAGTGGCAATTCCTTATGTTCCTCTACAAATTCATTCAACACCGCAAACCGAGAATATTCTACATCCGGCTCAATTTTAAGTGGTATTGGAAGTAACGCCATCACTACCAAAATCACTGCCATAATAATACTTCTTGTCTTCTCTTGCGCGAACATCCCCACCAATTTATATAGTCCATAGATCACCACCACAAACATTAAACCACAAATCGCCTCCAAATAACGCAAGTCCGTAAACGGCGACGCAATCGACACTACCACAAAGAAGAATAGCGACGGCCATAGCATCATACCATAATAGTCATCTTGTTCTTTATCATTAGTCAAGGCTTTGCGTCGCTTTAGACCTACAATTGCTAACACAAACATCGCAATCAGCAAAAATGGCAACATATAGTGAAAATCATACAACACCAGAATACCCGCAAAGATCCCCACTTGCGCTCCTAGATTTGCAAAATTCAACAAATTCCCCATCGCCCCTTGCCCTCTATACCCAAAGAACAGATGTTGGATTGAATACGGCCAAATTATCAACGATACTACCGCTGCCCCCACCAATGTTCCCACATAAGCACGCAGCTCTGCCCAACGCTTCGCCTTCCAATACTTCACTGCCAATACTACAAACAGCGGCGCCGAAAAGAACAAATAGTAGTACTGCGTCAACACGCCCATTAACGCCGTCAATCCCAGCGCCACCAACAGCCCCGGCGACGTCTTCTTGCTCTCCCATAAGCGCATGTGCAAATACATCGTAATTGTCACCCACATCGTCAACATCGCATACATACGGATATACATCACCGTGCTAATTGCCGCCACTGTAAGACTCACCGCCAATGTTAACACAAAACTCTTCGTTAAGCGTGACTTCTCCTTACCTAATAGCTTATCTACTACCAGGAACAAAAATATCGTATTCACTGCAAACGCTACGATATTAATTACAATCCCAGTCCACTTTGAAAACTCCCCCGGCGTCAGCTCCATGCCAATTCGGAGCAACAAATAGTACAGCGGCGGGTGTACATCATCGCGCTGGTTATTATAAACCGCCGAGAAATCACCCTTCTCATCCTCATTTACTACAATGTAATCTTTATAATACGCTGCATTGTGCCACTTATTATAAAAATCATCCTTCTCATAAATCTGCACCTGGTCGAAATTTGCTAGACCATAAGAGTACATTTCATCCATGTGGAAGTAATTCTTCCCTATACCAGCTGCCACATAAACTATTGTCTGAATAACAATTATTAGCGCAACCCAAAAAACTTTCGATTGCTGTAACTTCTCAAAAAACTTTTTCATTACTTTCAGTATAACACATCCCATAGCAAAAGAAATCCCCCTATGAGGGAGATTTCTTCACGAAGCACAATTTACTTGATCGAAGTGATCTCAATCATCGAATATTTCTGGCGATGACCAGTTTCCTTGTGGACGCGTTTCTTAGAATGGTAGCGAATCACGCGAATCTTCTCTCCAGCAACTTTTTCGTCCACTACTTTTGCTGAAACTTTCACGCCTTTAACCTCTGGCGTACCAACGCTAACCTTGTCGCCATCAATTACAAGCAAAGCACCAGTTTCAAGCTCTTTGGTTCCTGCCGGAAGGAGGTCCACCCGGAGGGTCTCTTTCTCTTCGACGAGATATTGCTTACCGCCGATGAGTACAACTGCTTTCTTCATAATTTTCCCTTAAATTATTATACTATCCACCATTCTAGCACACTTCTGCTAATATTTCAAGTGCCACTTCTATCAATTAAGTAGCATCCATAGAAATAGCGCCCTATCTTACAATAAAGCGCTATCCTGTCAAGCTAATTCTTACCTACTTTTTACCTTTTGCTCTTTTAGCAGTACGTTTTACCGCTTTTTGAGTCTTACTCCAATAAATTGCACCCGCTACAATCAACCCTACTACCACAATAGCTAATACAATTTCTACCGGACCAGTAGTCGGGAGCTCATCTGGTATCTCTGGCTCAATTGGTTTCTCTGGATCTGGAGTGGGCTCTGGTACTGGCTCACCTGCCGCCACCGTCTGAATAGTATATACAATCTGCCCAGAATACTCATCACAACCCAAAATCACCCCATTAAGTTCACTTAACCCGATGAACGTTCCCATATCACTAAACAAATTTGTCGACAAAACCGAACCATTCACTGCATAATTATTGTAAATCCTCGCCGAACCCTCTACATAATGCAATGTCATATCCTGCTTAGCCGTGATAAAAGCCTCATCCCAAACCTCCTTCGGATCGGTATTGCTAGCCATGATCTTTCCTAGCACCGTCCCCTCCTCACCAGCACTCAATTTGGATGGGAAATTACTCGCCAAACGTACATCCCGAGCCACACCTACTCGATTATGTGCGCTATCATTGTACGTTTTAGAAGCATCATTATGATAATAAATATATACTTCATACTGTTTCCCTGCCTCTACTTCAATCGCACTTGTATACGGACGCCCAGAATTTTTCTCCTCAATCCGTACAAAATCCCGCTCATCTCCAACCGCCGCGTTATTTGTAATTGAGTTAAACACCGCATGATCCGCCGGATGCTCATTAGTGTAAGTAGGCCGCTCCGGTCCCCAAGCAAAGGTCGCCGACGTCAACACCAACGGCGCTATTAAGCTCACCGCTCCCGCCAAACTCATCATCGTTTTCCTTCTCATATTTTTCTCCTTTTTGTTTTTATAGATTACCTATCCGATATCACTATCGCCTAGCTGATCTAGTAAGCTATCAATGTAATCCTCATAAGCCTGATCATCCAAGGCCTCATTCTCACCGTTCTCATTCGGTAAAATCTCCGTCGCATCAGCCTTTTCTTGTTCCTTATTTGCTTCTTGTTGCTCCTCAGCAGAAGCAGCAGAATCAGGTACCATCTCATCTCTCTTTTCATTAGCATTCCCCGGCGGAATCACCTCCGGCTGTTCCGTCACTTGATTGCCTGCGTCCTCTAGGTCAATAGTCGGCTCCACAGGGTTCGTTTGCTCACCTTTATTCACTACTTCTTGTTGGTTCTCTTCATCTTTTGGCGCCACCGCTGGTGGTTCTTCTGGCTTCGGCTTTTCTGGCTCCTCTGGCGTTGGAATAACTACCACTGGCGGTTCTTCTGGCTTCGGGGTTTCTGGCTTCGGGGTTTCTGGATTCTCTGGTGTCTCTGGAGTTTCAGGTTTAGTCGGTTTCTCAGGCCGAGTTGGTTCCTTAGGTTCTTCTGGAGTTTCAGGCGTCTTAGGTGTTTCAGGAGTTTTAGGTGTTTCCGGCGTCTTAGGTGTTTCAGGAGTCTTAGGTGTTTCTGGCGTTTTAGGAGTTTCTGGAGTCTTGGGCGTTTCGGGCGTTTTAGGCTTTTCTGGCTCCTCTAGTTCTACTACTGGTGTCTCCGGAATAATACTCTTCGTAGTCACTTTATCATTTGCCTGCATACCGCAGTTCGCATGATACTCATCCGTATCATAACCAATAATATTGCCATCCTTATCATATAGCGCAGTATTAAACGTCACTAAGACACTATCGCCATCACGCGTTACTGACCTGCTGTTGTAATTCACATACTGCCTAATCGCTGCATCCCCGTTGGAATCATACATCTGATTCCCATTACCATCCACAAAGTTACGCTCGTAGGCATAGTTCGTATTAAACCTACTACGCCCATCACCCCTACGGAAAGTCACCTGCGTATTCTCGTCACGCAAAGTATTTTCTAGGTCTTGGATCAAATCCTGCTGCAACCGTCCACCAGTTTCGCTATTGTACAGCACATTAAGTAGCTCTTGCTCACTCATATCACGTGGCAAACCATTCTTCTCCAAAATCTCTGGGTGATCCACCGCAAAAGTCACCAATACTGCTGGCGAGTTCCTAATCAAACGTAAACTCTCCTCCACTGCCGCTTCCGGATTACCGTCTACTTTCTCCGCGATGCTATCACCAAAATGATAGATATTCTCCTTATTCATACCTAACCGCTCACGCAAATCCTGTCGCAAGCCATTTGGCAACAGAGACACCCCTTCATCTAGTTGCTCAATCTTTTCTACTGTCTTCTGAACCTTCTCTTGCATCTGCTGTAGCTGACCTTGCATCTTGTCCAACAGTGCACGCTGCGCCTCAGTCGCCTCAACCACTGCGGTATTCGAAGAGGTATCTGCCTCCGCCGCCATTGCTGGCGCCGACGCACTACCCACCATTCCAAACGTCACCAGCAACGCTGCTACGCCTGCCATTGCTCTGCGCTTAAACCTCTGGAATCTCTCACGCGCCGGCAAACTCTTCTTCAGCTCAGCTCGTGCCCGCTCTACTTCCGGTGTGCTAGCTTCAACCTCGTTCGTCACGCCCGTTTTAGCAGCCTCCGCCATCACTTCCGCTTGTGCTCTCGACATCTCTTCCTGAATAGCCCTCGAGCGCATCGCAGCATCATCCGCCATCTGCAAAATCAATTCCCGCCGTTCTCGCTCCTGCTCCTCTGCTAATTTCTCCGCCTCTCGATGGTCTGTCAATATTTGGTCAGACAACTCAATGTAATACTTCTCGTCACTTTCATCTTCTACATCGCGGTTGAATTCTTTTATCTCGTCTGCTGTTAATTTGCGCTTGCGCATCAGCGTAATATCAGCCTGCATGCGCCCCATCCCCTGCGCCATCAACGCCGCCCGTTCCTTTAGATACATACCCTTCATAGCATCATTGTCTAGGTCGATTTCTTCACCGCGCTCTAAAGTGGCTTTGTTCAAGCGCCGAGCATCTTCCCAGTCCGCTGCTAGCTGCTTTGCTACTGGGTCCCCTTCCACAGATGGATTCAAATCATCAATGCTCCCACCTGCGGCTTGCTCACCTATATTTTGCCGCAGATCTTCTTCCATACCTGCAATAGTAAAACGTTCCATCTGCAACGCCGCATCACGTGCCATCGCCTGTTCTACTTCCTTTTCCTCAAAATTAGCAGGATTGCTTTCTGTATTTGATTCTGCTCCAGGATCTACTACGTCATGCCAAACAGTAGGTGTCTCCACTCTACTCCGTTTCTCCTCTTCCGACCCAGAACCCGTCACTACCGATAACTCCGCCATATCTGGCATCTCTGGCGTCGCTGGTTCTGGCTCTTCTGGCAACTCAGGCTTCTCCACCTCCTCCGTCACTGTCGGCTTTGGAGACATTTCCACCACATCAATCACCCTATCCCCCAATTCACGCTGCATTACCCTCGCTTCTTCAGGAGAATGTCGTTCCAGCCAACTCTCACTTGTCGCTTCGTTCACCGCCCCCTGCTTCGAGTCTAGCGCATCCCACCGCGACGCCCGGTAATTCCCCAAATAATCCAATAATTCCTTACTCGGTGCCCCGCTTCGTCCGCCATTAAGCTTCTCTGCCATTTTCTACTCCTTCCGTCATACTCAAATCTCCCGCCCCCTTCAAATACTCTTCTCGAATCTTATCCAACGCTCTCAATACTGCCGCCTCATAATCCACACCAGTATTTTCTAAGAACTCACCCAACTCATCTTCTGCCATGTCGTCGTTCATTCTCTTCTCCAACTCCACAGCCTGCTCGTCTGTCAATGCGTCCACCAGCGCCCCATCAATCTCCGCCTCAAGCTTCTCTCGCAATTCTCGTCGTATGGCGCTCCGTTTCTTGAAGTCCATCTCTTCCCCATTTTTCTCAACAATCAGCTGGTCCAAGAAAGTCGCCAAGACTTCTTCACTGGTGTATTTATTTTCTGGCATTGCCTACCTTTCTACATGACTTTTCTTCAGTTTACCACGAGCATCATAAAAATGCAAACCCTTCATGGTAATCTTTCAACCGTATGTCCCACACGCAAAAACCGAACTTCCGTTCGGTTTTCACACATCTATCTTATAATTTCTCCATTCGTTTTTGATACGCCGGTCACAATATCAAGTCACCAACGTCATCTATATTTGTTTTAAATCTCTATCTTATATACCGCTCCTTTGTCTAGTCTTACATGTTTCTAATTCTCAAGCTTATCGCAAGGAATAATTATACACTGCCGTTACCTTACCACCAAGCCTGCGTAAACGTTCATTTATGAACATCTTCCGTTCTTGGCTAGCACGGCTAGTCTCAATATAATCTTTTGGCGGCGTCGCAATATGATTCTGCTCCTCACTATTGGTGTCGCCCATTAACTGGAAGGCATCCCATTTACTTTCATCTCGAATCACGTCTGCCTCCGCAGAATTGAAAATCTTTTCTCCGGGCACATCGGAGTTAGTCTCAGTTTTTACATTGGTTTCCCCTTTCGTATGAATGGTTTCTATATTACGCATTTGTGTTATTCCTTTTTGGTTTTTGTTAGAAATTGCACACTTTTACAATTTCTCTGCTTTTTGTGTAGCTTTACTTTTACTACGATTATTTTGTATTATTGTTTGTTAGATGTGTTTGTTTGTTATCTAACTATCTTAATAGTAGCACACATCGTTCAAAAAGTCAATACTTTTTATGCTTAATTCTTGTACTTTTTGCAATTTTCTGCTTTTCCACCTCTGTTTTTGCGTATCAAAAATCCTCACTTCCAATACACTTCAAACGCCCCTGCCGCCAAGTTCCACTCAAAGTCCGACTCTAAATCCCCACCCAAGACATAACACACAAAAACAGCCCGCCGCAGCGAGCTGTTATGAAGTTCACATGTTCTCTAAGTCAAATGCTGCCAAAGCGCAAAGCTACATCTTCTCAAGAGAAATTGTCACATTCTCCCCGCCCACCTTCGCTATCTCATCATACGCATAATTCTCATTCTGCGCCAGTTCCAATGCTAAGACTTCCGTCTTCAGCGTCGCAGTCCATTCCGAAGGCACTTCACAGCTCACACTCAGCCGAATCCTATCATCCACCTGCAACCCCGCCTTCTTGCGCGCACTCTGTACCGCCCGGATGAGTTCCCGTGTGAAGCCTTCATTGGCTAGCTCTTTTGTAATATTCTTGTCCAACCAAGCCATCTCCCCCTGTTCCACAGATTTTACATTTACTTCGTCCTTGACAATCTCTTCTGCCCATTCTGGCAATTTTTCACCAGCATAGGCGTACTTCGCCAACGGCTGGCGCACCTTAATCTGCTCTTCGCTATCGCTCTTATACATGCGCAGCGCCAAACCTTCGGCAATCACCTTGCGCACCGCCGTCATCTGATCCAGCACTTCCTGATCCACCTCTGTATCTGTCGAATAATCCAGCAAATGCACACTCTCCCCACTCCCAGTCATCTGCTGATACAGCTCCTCCGCCAAAAACGGCGTAAACGGTGCCAATATCACTGCAAGCTTAGTCAATATCGTATAGAGCGTCCAGTAAGCCTCATTTTTGTCTGCATCATCTTCCGACTTCCAAAAGCGCCGACGCGAACGCCTGACGAACCAGTTCGACAAATCGTCAACAAACGGCAACACCCCTGCAAGCGCCTTCGGAATGTCATACTCTTCCATCCCCGCAGTAATCTCACCCTTCAGTTCATGCAACCGGCTAATAATCCACCTATCTAGAGGATTGTTGATCGGAAGCGCAATATTTGCTGCCTGAGGAGTATTTCCCGGCTGGCGCGGGTCCGATTCTTTAGATGAGGAGAGTGCCACCGACTCCGAAGACAGCGAATATTGCACTCCCAAATCAAGCTCCCAGTTATCCACACTAGCATACGTCGTAAAGAAATCAAACACATTCCACACCATTGCCAGCTTCCGATTCACATCACTCACATCCTTATCCGTCAGCGCAAAATCCTCACCCGAAAGCACCGGGCTTGACAGCAGCAAAAACCGCAGCGCATCCGCCGAATATTGGTCCATCAATATATTTGGATCCGTGTAATTCCCCAGCGACTTCGACATTTTTCGCCCGTCATTCCCGGCTAATGTTCCCGTCGTAATCACATTCTTGAAGGCATTCTTCTCTGCCCGTTTCTTAGCTGCTTCACCAAAGCCCCCTACTTCCGCCAAGGCAGTATTCACGCAATGCACATAGTAAAACCACGCTCGCACCTGCCCCACATATTCCACGATGAAATCCGCCGGATAATTCCGCTCAAATTTCTCCTTATTCTCAAAAGGATAATGTAGCTGTGCAAACGGCATCGAACCACTCTCGAACCAGCAGTCCAACACCTTCTCTATTCGCTTAAAATGCTCGCCGTCAATATCAAATTCAATCTCATCTACCCACGGCCGATGATAATCTTCCAGCTCCACTCCCGAAAGTTCCGCAAGCTCTGCGTAGCTCCCCACCACTTTCACGGTGCCCTTATCACCCTTCCATACCGGCATCGCCGTTGCCCAGAACCGATCCCGCGAGAGATTCCAATCTGGCGCTTGTTCAATGTTCTTTTCAAACCGCCCGTGTTTCAGATACGCCGGGAACCAATTAATATTCTCATTTTGCGCAATCATCAGTAGCTTCTGCCCCTGCACATCAAAGAACCAGCTCGGGAACGCCCGGTACATAATCCTTTGTTTCGAACGTGGGTTGAACGGATATTCGTGCTGAATATACTCGATTTTCTCAATCGGCCCCGCCTCTTCCAAACATTTCGCAATAAATTTATTTGCCTCCCAAATCTGGATCCGCCCTTGCTCGTTCGGCCGCACCCCTGCCGCCTTCAAACCTTCATCTGCTCCCGGGAGATAGCACCCATATTCGTCCAAGACGTCCACGCACGGCACCTGATTCTTACGTCCAAGAGCATAATCATCCTCACCATAAGCCGGCGCAATATGCACTACCCCAGTTCCATCGCCATCCGACACAAAGTCCGCCGCATAAACCCGGTGCGCATTTTCTTCCCGCGCCGGATAATAATTCTTCGTAAAACTCTTCCAATCAATCAATTTCTGTTCTGGCGTCCCCAAAAACAGTGACTCATACGAAAGCCCCACCAAGTCCTTCCCCATAATATCATCGTGAACAATTTCAACCTCGTGCCCATCAAAAACCTTTTGGTACTGACTCTTCGCCAAAATATACAACCTATGTTCACCGTCAACTCGCAACGCTACGTATTCCATTTCTGGATTCACTGCCAGCGCCATATTCCCCGCCAACGTCCACGGTGTCGTCGTCCACGCCAACATATAAACCGCATCTTTCGTCTCGTATTTATCATCTGCATACTTCTGGCCAGGCTTCAGCTTAAACTTCACATACGCACTCGGGTCCGTCACTGTCTGATACGCATCATTATCCATCGTCACTTCCGACTTCGACACTGGCGTCGCAAACTTCGTGTCATACATCAACACCTTCGCCCCCTCATAAATCTTCCCCGCCTCATAAAGAGTTTTAAACGCCCACCACACGCTCTCCATAAAATTCTTGTCCATCGTCCGGTACGCCCCCTTAAAATCCACCCAACGCCCAATCCGATCAATCGTCCCCTCCCAAGTCTCCGAATTCGCCACCATCGACTCACGCGCCTTCAGAATATAATCCTCCAGCGACCATTTCGTGCCAATCTCCCGCCGATCCGTAATCTCTAGCTGCTTCTCTACAAAATTCTCTGCCGGCAAACCATGACAGTCCCAACCCCAGCGCCGTTCTACGCGCTTGCCACGCATTGTCCAATACCGCGGTACCGCATCCTTCACAATCGAACTCAAAAGCGTTCCGTGATGTGGCATTCCAGTAATGAACGGTGGCCCATCATAAAATACATACGAATTATCAATCGGCCTCTGCTCTACCGATTTTTCAAAAGTCTTATCTTTTTTCCACCACTCAACTAGCGCTTTTTCATATTCTGCTGCACGCCGTCGACTACCTGCTTTATACTTCATACTTTTATCATACCATAACTTGACACATATAACAATCCATGCCACAATAAAAAGATGGGGTTTCGCCTAGCATCACCACAAAGTTACCCACTCCTTGGTGATGCCGCACCTTAAAAAGTAGTGATTGATCCCGCTCGCAAAAAGGAGAGAAACATTGAAAAAACTTCGTATCCCCGTCCACACCTTTGCCACAAAGATCATCCTGACCTACACTTTCATCATGATTATGCTGCTCCTCAAGTCTAGCACCATATTGTTGCCAGCAGGCGCCATCGAAAAGCACACTGATGTCGTATCGTCGGCCAATACCATCAAAGAACGTACTAGCATTAACAAGGCATTTCTTATTCGCAATAGCAGTATTATTACCAGCAAGCTCCCCATTTCGCGGCATAGCACCACACCCATTAAAACGTCTTTTCTACTCACCAGCGTGCCCTTAAGCGCCCAACTGCAACAACAAATCTACACCGAGGTCTGCCACAAAGATAGAGTCCGTTTCTGTCTCCTTATGGCTGTCGCTAAGAAGGAATCCCTCTTCCAGGCCGATCTTATCGGGGACGAAGGTCAATCTTACGGTATTGTACAGGTTATGTTCAAGTGGCACTTAGATCGTCTGGATAAATTTGGCTATACTACCGACGATCTATTTGACCCCACTAAGTGCATGACTGTCGGTCTCGATTATTTAGAAGACCTCGCCGGTTACCCAGATGATCTTCAAGTTACCCACAAGATCCTCATGAAGTACAACATGGGGCCGTCAAAAGCCACGAGTTTGATCGAAGAAGGACACACTAGCAGCGGCTATAGTCGTGAAGTTATGGCTAGCTACGAAGAGTATCTACATGAATTCGCGCGTAATGACGCCATGCGCAAAATGCACGAAATCAACACTATCATTACGCATCTACTCAAGCCCTAGTACCCAACCACCCCTCAAAATCACTACTTTTTCACCCCACCCCCAGCATCGCTGGGGGCTTTTCTATCTAGCCCTTCCTCCTATTTGTATAACTTTGCTCATTCCAGTCTTGACAGATTAAACCACTTGTGCTACAATAAGAATAGCGGAAGCATTTCACTTGCGCACCGAGTACCTTTTTGTGCAAAAAGTTATGTGCTACTGTATTCTTTTTAGGAGCTGATTTTCTTGTCTAAAACACCCTATCCTTCAGGTCAAACAGCGCATACCAACATCGGCTGCGTTATTCAGAACGGCGTATCTATCGCCAAACTCATTCATTCCCAGAAAAATCTTGGCGACAATGAGTTTCAGTTTTTCATCAAATTTATCCAACGCGTTGACGGTAAGGTTCACCACCTCTCTCATGGCGGCGGTACGCCCATCTTTATCCAATTCGATACCTTACGTCAAGGCAATAGCGGTCTCTTCCTCACTGGCAAAATTATTCGCTATGGCGTCTATTCCAGCGTCATTCCCTATTTTGGTCACACTTCACCGCACCACGATACCATTCCTCACGAATGGTTCCAACCTGGGTTCAAGGTTAAATTACTCCACCGTGGCGCCGCCAGCCCTGGCTACATCATTAAACTCACCAATCCTACAAACGGCGACAAGCTCAACTTTTACACCAAAAACCTCTAACCCCCAGCCCCTGCGCTGGGGGCTTTTCTTCATCTTTCAACAAAGTAATAGGCTGCCCTTCACCGATAATCAAGCCCAATACGACACTTCGTCAAACAAAGGCAGTTGCTTCCCCCTCCACATGCTCATAACGGCACCGTCATTGCCCAAAGCAATGATTGTCGGATATTCCACAATATCATACGTTCGGCAAAACTGCACACCATCACGCCCATCCGGACTCATTACTTCTATTTCTTTACCCGTCCGGCGCCCGAACTCAGCAATCCATTCCCCTACCATTCGACTATAATCTTCCCCCTCTCGATACACGCAAACTACCCGCATCTTAGCCCAACCTTCTTCTTGTTATACCATTACAAAACGCAATGACCACCCACATACTTTAGCCTTTTCTCTGCAAAATCGCCTTAAAATCATCCAACGTCTTAAATTTCATAAACACACTTGCATAGCGTACATAAGCCACCTCATTACGTCCCGCCAAGACATCAAGCACTGCCTCTCCAATCTGCTGCGCGGTAACTTCCTCATCATTTTTAGCCCGCAATAGCTCTACCACTTGATCCGCTACCGCTTCTACTTCTAACTCCGACTTCATAAACTTCCCCACGCTCCGTTGTATAGAAGTTATTAGTTTATCGCGATCAAAGATCTCACGATTACCACTACGCTTCACCACCGTCAACGGCGGCAACTCAATTCGCTCATAAGTCGTAAATCTATATCCATCTGGACTTACTCGCCTACGCCGAATCGTCGCACCGTCTTCCGTTTCGCGACTCTCCAGGACCTTGCTATCACCAATTCTAGGAAGTTTTGCCATCAATTAGTCTCGGTTCTTATTGCGCAAACGATCCCGCAAAGTGGGCGGTACATCTAAATCATCTTCAGTCTCATTAGAACGAATCGAGTCCCACATATTGGTACGATTATTCGTTGTAAATTCTGTTGCACTTGCATCCACCGAAGCATTACCTTGTTCATTCATACGAGTAGTATGGGCGTCATTAGTAGGCGTATTATACTCAATTCTCGCACTATTATCACGTGACAAATCATTATTCACTGGCTCACGGTTATATTCTACTCGTGGCTCCGATTCACGACGCACTGGCGTCTCCACTACTCCCACTGAGTAGTTACTACTGGGTGAATAGCTATTCCCCATCATATCACCCACCGAAGTCATGCTAGCCTTCTGGGCATCCAGCTTGCGGTAATATTCCGAATCAAAACCGGTCGCCACCACCGTCACTACCATCTCATCTTCCAATTCTGGGCGAATCGACGCACCAAAGATAATATTCGCGTCCGGTGAAACTGCCGCCGTAATCACTTCTGCCGCCTCTTGAATCTCACTCATCGCCATATCGTAACCACCAGCAATACTAAATAGCACACCACGCGCACCATCAATCTTCACCTCAATCAATGGCGACTCAATCGCCTGTTGTGCAGCTATAGTAGCACGGTTGTCTCCTGACGCTCGACCAATCCCCATCAGCGCTGATCCAGCATCTTTCATAATAGCCTTCACATCGGCAAAGTCCAAATTAATCAAGGAATGCTCAGTAATCAACTCAGAAATCCCCTGTACACCCTGGCGTAAAACATCATCCGCAATTCTAAAGGTTTCCTGCAAAGATGTGCGCGGGTCAATCGTCTGCAACAGTCGATCATTTGGTATTGTAATCAAAGCATCTACATTGCGCGAAAGCTCATCAATCGCTTGATCGGCATTCTCTCGACGACGTGCTCCTTCAAAGGTAAATGGCTTCGTTGCCACACCCACGGTCAAAATATCACGACCTTTCGACTCTTCCGCCACAATCGGGGCCGCACCTGAACCAGTACCTCCACCAGCACCTAGCGTAATAAACACCATATCCGCACCATCAAGCGATTTTCCAATCGCCTCGCGACCATTCTCGGCTGCCTCACGACCCTTACCTGGATCGCCACCAGCACCCAAACCACGACCAATATGGACTTTTACGTCTGCCGTTGAATGATGCAAAGCCTGCGCATCTGTATTAATAGCGATAAATTCCACACCCGCGAGCCCAATCTCTTTCATACGGTCTACTGCTGAACCACCAGCGCCACCTACACCGACAACTTTAATGCTTGCTGAACTCTCTACCTCTGTTGGCTTAATCTCGGGCATATCCTTTCCTCACTTATTCTTGTAATCAGTATAGCATACTTTTGAGAAAAACTAGAACTTTTCCCTATTTTCTCAGATATTACTAAGGGATGCCCTAAATTGAACACATAATTTGTTCAGACCCCACATCTAGCGTCCGAAACTTAAAATAATCTTAAAACCTTCCCAAAAACCGACTCAAGAAACCTGGCTTTTTATCGCCCTTTTTACCCTTTTTGCGGGATTTCTTACCCAGAGCTTGCCCACCACCGTCTGCTGAGATCAACATCAATCCTACCGCTGCTGCATACTCCGGCCTCTCAATCGCCTCTGCTACGCCCGTCAAACCCGCAGGCCGTCCAATCTTCACAGACATACCTAGTGTCGCCCTCACGAATTTATCAATATCACGCATCCGCGCCCCACCACCAGTCAACACCACACCCTCTGGCAAACGTTGCTCATAATGCGCCTTTTTCAATTCCTTACGCACCAAATCCAAAATCTCATCCAACCGCGCCTGAACCACCTCGTCAATCTGATCACGCTCAAAACGTAGCTCCTTGCCCTTCCAACGAATCACCACTGGCTCGTCATCACTAGTAATAAAATCACCCGTCACAAACCGACGTTTAATCTCCTCTGCAATTTCTGTATCAATTGCTAACAGTACCGCCAAATCATTAGTGATATTATTAGAACCTACTGGCACGACGCCAATATACTGCAAATCATTCTCTTCAAAAATCGCCACACTTGTCGTTGCCGCACCAAAATCCACCACCGCCACACCATTCTCCGTCTGACGCTCTGTGAGTACTGCGCGTGCCGCCGCCTCCACGCTTGACACAATTCGCTCCGCCGTCACATTTACCGTATCCATCACTTTGCATAAATTGTCATAATTCGGCGTCATAGTTGAAATCACATTCGCCTGCATCTCTAGGCGTGAGCCAGTCATTCCCAAGGCATTCTTAATCCCGCCTTGCCCATCCAGCACATACTGCAACGGCACCACGCTAAGTACCTCTTGATTAGCTGGCACTCTCCCCTGCAAAGCCACATCCTGCACCCTAGCAAGATCATTTTCATTAATCTCGTGTTCAGTTCCACCTACAGCAATCATCCCCTCTGTACGGGTCGACAGAATCTGCGTACCATTAATCGAAACTGTTGCACTCTTCACCTGAAAACCGCTCATCCGCTCTGCGTCGAATAACGTCTTGTCAATTGCATTGCATGGCCCCACCAAATTCACCACTACCCCCCGCCGCATACCAGAATTTGGCGCCTCAGCATAGCCCACTACATTCAAAGCCCCATCAGAGTTCACACTTGCTACAACCGTACGAACCGTGCTCGTACCAATATCCACCCCCACAGCATAGCGTGAAATTTCATCCATACTTTTATTATACAACGTTTATCCTTAAATTTGCAAGAGGTTTTACGAAATTTTTCGCCTAATCCGCCAAGGTCAAGATTTCCGCACCATCTTCTGTCACCAAAATCGTATGTTCGCAATAGCACCCAATCGAACCATCTTTTAGTTTCACCGCCCATCCGCTCTCCGGATCAATATAGTTCGCCGCCTTGCCTAAGCTTGCCATCGGCTCAATGCAAATTGTATCACCCACCTTCAGCGTATAACCGTGTCCTCTCGCACCATAATTTGGCACCTCCGGTGACTCATGCATTTCTTTACCAATTCCGTGCCCCACGTAATTCTCAATCACTCCAAGCTTACCCTTGCGGAGCACCTTCTCTACTGCATACCCAATATCCCCAATCTTCGCTCCAGCCCGCACTTCATTAATTCCTGCCGCAAGTGCCGCCTCTGTGGTCTTTATCATCTGTTTTACCGCTGGTGAGCCTTTGCTACCCACCAACATCGTAAACCCAGCATCAGTATAATACCCATCGTACAATAAATCCATATCAAACGACACCTTGTCCCCCTCTTCAAAAGCATAATCCGTTGGGATCCCATGCACAATTTCGTCGTTCACTGAAATACAAATCGCCCCCGGAAAATCTTCCTCCAAGTAATCATACGCCACCTTACCACCGCGTTTTACCGTCTCTCGACGCACCCAGGCATCCACTTCTTTCCCAGTCATACCTGGTCGCACATACGCTTTCAAGTCTCTCAACAGATTACCCAGTATCCTACCGCCTTTACGCATGGCAGCAATCTTTTGCTGTAACTCCACTTCTGTTCCACGCTGTATAAATTTTTTATACATTCTCTACCTCTGTTACTACTTGCTGAATTCGCATTGACACCTCTTCTGGTGCGCCCATGCCATCCACTTTCTTAATCTTAATTCCCTTCGCGCTCAGGATCTCGCAAATTGAACAAATATTTTGTTCAACTATCCTAAATCTCTCTTCAATCGCTTCCCTAGTGTCATCAGACCGCCCCCTAAGCTCCAGACGGCGTATCAATTCTGACTTCGGCACTTCAATTATCAATACCAATTTCATCACCGTCGCCAAATTCTCCGCCAACCATTTCGCCTGTTCCGCATCACGTGGGAAACCATCGATAATCACATCTTTACCTTCCCGCACTGCCTTGAGCATCCCATCAATCATTAGCCGCTCGACCAGCTCGTTTGGTACTAACTTACCACTTTCCTGGGTTGCCTTTACCTCTGGGTCGCCAGTATCGCGCAACACTTGCCCTGCCGACAACCAAACTTTACCTGTCGCTGCTGCCAGCAATTGCCCCTGCGTGCTCTTGCCCGAACCAGCCAAGCCCATCAATATAATCATGTCTTCTCCTTCTCTCACAATTATACTACATTTCGTCTAATTTAGGCGCCCCAAAAGGGTTGTCAGATAGGCAAAAGTTTGCTATAATGCAAGCTATATGGCAATCAAAGTAACTAGAAAAGATCAGAACGAGGCTAACGAGAACCTAATCCGTCGTTTTAACCGCAAAGTCTTGCAAAGTGGTATTATGCCGCTCAAGAAGGCACAAATGCGCTTCTCTAAGCCCATTTCTAAGCGTGAGCGCCGCGCCAAGGCCATCATCCGCGAGATCCGTCGCGCCGAAAAAGCCGAAAAGATGCGCTTAGGCCTCAAATAAACTAGCACCGGGTAACCGGTGTTATTTTATTTTATTTTATTTTATTTACATACATTTTGTCAAACAAAATCTTATCTAACCTTAAGCTTATTACTTCTTGACCTCATATCTCGGCTTATGCAAATTAGTTCCAAGCCAATCTCACTATGCGCCCCTCTACGCTTCTAATCCCCCTAAAAACATTCTCCTCAAGCGTTACCCACGCATCTACCACGTCTCCTGGACATAACCGCAAATAATCCTCTGGTGCACTAAATCTCATCACTTTCAAACCATGGTCAAACTGATCCCAGAGCAATAATCGCAAATGTTGCTTCCCCGCGCCCAATCGCGCTACTTCCATCACTCGCACCTCCGGCAATCGAAAAATTGGCATCATATTCCCCTCTCCAAATGGTTCCAATAAACGTATTTCATCCATCAATTCCAGCGAAAAATCTTCAAAATTCCCCACACTCACATCTTCACGCGCTTCCAAATACCGCTCTTGATTTTTCAAATTTAAGCTCCGATAATAGTCGTTCACCGCCGCTCGGAACCCATCTAACTGTTCCATTTTTAGCCTCAGTCCACACGCCGCAGCATGCCCGCCCCCGCCAATAATTTGCCCTCGACATGCCTCCAGCGCCTCCGCCAAGCTAAAATCCCCAAAACTCCGCCCCGATCCCTTTAGTTCGCCACTATTAACCCCCAAAACAAACGCTGGTCGGTGGTATTCTTCCACCAAACGCCCCGCAATAATCCCTAACACCCCCTCATGCCAATCTCCTTGCTCAATAATTACCGGATTCTCCCCCACCCCACGCGCCGCAATCTCTTTTACGGCACTATTCTGCTGATGTTTACGTTGATCGTTCAAGTTCTCCAACTCGGTCGCCAGCAGCGCCGCTTCCGCACGCCGCTTAGACATCAATAAATTTAACGCCTTTTCTGCCGTATCCATTCGCCCCGCCGCATTAAGCCTAGGCCCGATCTGATAGCCAATCGCATCACTTGATAGCTTTTTCACTCCTGCTCGCATCATGAGCTCTTTCAATCCTGGGCGGCGCGTTTTTTCAAGTACTAACATCCCATATTTACAAATCCGCCGATTCTCACCCCTAAGTGCCATGCTATCGCAAATCGTGCCAATAGTTGCTAAGTCTAATAGCCATTTTTCTTGCCCCTCTGGTATCAACCCCTCCTGCATTAACGCCTGAGCAATTTTAAAGGCCACACCAGCCCCCGCCAACTCACGCAGCTCTCCCACAGCCTTTTTAATCATAAACTCCTTAGAAGCCAAATTTGACCCCTCTAGCGCCATTTTGACATACTTTTCAGCGTCTTTTCGCTTCGGATTAACTACTGCTAGAGCATCTGGTAAGGTTTCTTCACACTCGTGATGATCCGTCACCACTACATCCACCCCATTTTTTCGTAATTCCGCAACAATATCATGGTTGCGACTTCCACAATCCACCGTCAAAACCAATTTTACTCCATCAGAGATAGCCCGCTGAACAACCTTGATACTCATCCCGTAGCCATCCACAAATCGATTAGGCAACATTATTTCGATATCATCTATCCCTGCCAATCGTAAAGCATCGTAAAGCACCGTACTAGCAGTCACTCCGTCTACGTCATAATCACCATAAATTAAACATTTTTCGTGATTTTTGACCGCAAATTTAATCCGCTCCACCGCCTCACGCATCTGTGGCAACAGATACGGATCTAAGCATTCCTCATATTTTGGGCTCAAAAAAGCCTCATCTAGACCTCGTGCAGCCACCAACCGCTCAAATAACCTACTCACCCAATTGTACGATCAACGCGGTTTGTTTTGGCTAGCTGTTGAGATTTGATGACCATCCCCTGCAGTTCCTTCAATAATGGAAATTGCTTGTTCATCTGATAAATCCGCGTATTACCCTTCTGTGTCACAATCAAAAAACCGCCACGTTCTAGTCTCTGTAACTCACGCTGAATATTCCCTGGATCTTCCTTTATCAGCTTCGATAGAGCCCGCACATGTGTCTTGAAGTCTGGATATTTTGCAAACACCACTACAATTTTGCGACGCACTCGCGATGTAATAAAAATATCTAGCATAGTTCCTCTCTTTTCTCTATCTATTATACGCCCAGACCAGGGGTTTATCAAGTAAAATCCACAACATCCTAGTGAATTGCTCCGTATTCACGGGGTTTAAGCCGTGCTGCATAAAGCTTTCCTAGCAACCCCAGCGGTAAAACAAATGTTCCCAATAACTCCTCTACCTGGCCCCTGAACCCCAACTTAAAATTATATACGCCATTCCCCTCCACTGGGTACACACCATAGAAATTATATTTTTCGCATCCGGTTTCTATCGCCTCTTGGATCATTTTCCACTGTATCAAGTGTGCTCCACCGTATTTTTGTAATTTACGCACCGACCCACTATAGAGGTAGACGATTTCACGCCCATCATTCACGAACATCGCCGCCGCCAAAGGCACATATTGCCCTGTGGGCTCACCAGAAGCCTTCTCTAGCGTTTTGCCCTCGGAGCGCCCTGACACCCCACTTTGCGCCTCAAGCCCCTTAGTGGGCATTTCTGCTACCACAAACTTGATTTTATCGCCAAAAGCCTCTTTCATCGAACGATAATACATGAGATCCGGGTCTTGGAATCCATGCCGTTCCCCAGCTTCTGCTGCTATTTCTTTCAGGACCCCCAGTTCATCTATACCAAGCTCCCGCACCCGCACCCCATCACGCTCCGCTCGCCTTATTCGCTGACGATGATCCGTCCGGAACGCCTTAAACAGCTCCTCTGCTGTCTTCCCCGCTACCGTCAGGGTGAAAGTCCATTTCGCCTGTTCAAACTCCCCCAGATACTTATAGCCTAACTTCCCTAATTCCGCCTTCACGCCGAGGTGATTTTGACCCTCTACTACATTATTGTGCGCATCTCTTGGCTCAGAAATAATATTTGGCGAGATTTCCAACGCTATTCCACCTCTGCTCTGGCAAAAAACCTTTGCCTTCTCCGTCAAAAATGCCAAAATCTCCTTAATTTTTGCGCTATCATAGTCCATTAACCACCCACCTGGCACCCGAAAAATCTTCTTGCCAAAATGCCAGTTTCTTACCGAAACCAGCCCCGCCGCCACAATCTCTGTACCCCACTTCACTCCTACAAAGTACGCTTCCCGCCCAGTCTGCTGATACCGCCGATACATTTCCCAAGACTGCAAAAAACTCTGGCATCCAAAATCAAGCTCTGCTACCTCCGCTTCTGCCAATTCGACAAATTCCATATCTCCATTATAGCACACACCCCCGCGCAAAAAAGAGCGGCAAAGCTTGTATTATTTTGGTATAAGTGATAGAATAGAAGTATTATTAGGTTAGTTATCCTTCGTCTTACGACTGAGGGTAACTTTTATTTCAGAAGCTTCGTTGAGAAGTTCCAAAGTAAGTTTCGCCTTCTTCATACTTACCTTTCTACTTTCTTAAACTAGTATCGTTATCGACCCTAAATGATTCAACAATTTTACTTTCTACAAGCCCTGTTTCTCCGCTCTGCCTCCCAGTATATAGCAAAATTATCTTCAGTTACAAACACTAGCATGATAAAATCTCACAAAAACTCCGCAAACCACAAAAACTATGCTACAATAAAATTGTCTAAACTCACCAACATTAATTGTCAATATTTTTATTGACAATACCAATAATCGTATGCCGGAAACGGCACCGCAAACAATGCAGACGATTTTTGGTAAAACAGAGATTGACTCGTTGGTGAGGATTAGACACCCATGCGGTGTCGTTTTTGGTTTAGACCATCACCCCACCCCATAAGATAAGACATATGCTATAATAAAACCATGTTTTATGAGGTGATGCCTACAGAAGTCTATCGCAGTGGCGGCGGCGCGCTCACCTACTCCTCCGATCTCACCCTCCAGCCAGGCCAAATCGTTCTCATTCCACTTGGTCGCAAAGTCGTCACTGGCATCATTTGGAAAAAGGTACCCAAAGTCGACTTCCCCACCAAGCCCATTACCAAACTCCTCTGTCCTTTTCCTATCCCCAAACACCTCCTCAAATCCATTTCTTGGCTTTCCGAGTATTACCTTTCACCTCTTCCCCTTACCGCCAATCTCATGGTTCCCGCTGGCATTGCTGCCAAAACTGCTCTCAAATCCATCTCCCCAGAAAACAAAAATACCCCCAAAAGCCCCCTAGAGGCTTCAGAGGACGCTCTACCCCAAAAGAGCCTTACCACCAAGCATAAGCCAAACACTTGCCTTCCTGAGCTTTCTGATGCCTCTAGGACGCAATCCGGCACCAAACTCCCCAAAATCTCCCTCAATTCCGCCCAAAAAGTCGCCCTCAAAGAGCTTCAGTCTATTAGAAGCTCAACCCGTCTCCTCCGCGGCATCACTGGCAGCGGCAAGACTAATATCTATCTCTCGCTCGCCTACGACATACTTACCAAAGGTCAATCCGTCACTTTACTCGTACCAGAAATCGCCCTCACTAGCCAACTCGTCCAGATATTTGAACGGACGTTCGGTAGCCAAGTTATCCTTATGCACTCCCGCCAAACCATGTCCGAACGCCGTCGCATCTGGTTAGAAATCATCTCAAATAATTCTCCACGCGTCATAATTGGTCCACGCTCTGCCTTGCTTGCACCCCTGCATAACCTCGGTCTCATTATCATCGACGAAGCTCACGAATCCGCTTATTATCAAGAAAATCCACCTCGCTACTCTGCTCTGCGTCTCGCCAGTTTTATCGCTAGTACTCGCAAAATCCCCTGTATTCTTGGCACCGCCACACCTAATCTAGTTGATTATCACCTCGCCAAAACTCATCACTCACTCATTGAGCTCACCCAAAAAGCCAAAACCACCGCCATCAACCATCATATCACTATCATTGATCTCAAAAATCGTGATAATTTCACCAAAAACCGCTATTTTTCTACCCCTCTTTTGACAGCTATCGAAAAAAATATCCAAGCTAAACATCAAACGCTAATTTTTCATAATCGGCGAGGCTCTGCCCCTCTTACGCTCTGCGAAAACTGTGGTTGGCAAGCTCTCTGTCCCGAATGCTTTCTACCTATGACTCTCCATACCGATAATTACACCCTCGCCTGTCATGTCTGTGGACATTCCGAAAAAGTCCCCACTAGCTGCCCTGACTGCGGACATCCGGAAGTAATTCATAAAGGTTTTGGCACCAAACTTCTGGAATCCGAACTTAAAATTATCTTCCCTACCGCCAAAATCGCCCGCTTTGACGGCGATAATACTAAAGATGACGACCTCGCCAACCTCTACAACGAGGTCAAAGCCGGAGAAATCGACATTCTCATCGGTACCCAGACCCTCGCCCGTGGGCTTGACCTCCCCCATCTCGCCACAGTTGGCATTATTCAAGCCGATGCCGGACTAGCTCTACCAGACTTCGCTAGCGAAGAACGCACCTTCGAGCTTCTCACTCAAGTAATCGGACGCGTTGGACGCGGACATCTTGACAAGGCCGAAGTTTTTGTCCAATCTTTTCAGCCTGACCATCCTGTCATTCGGACTGCTATTCAGGCAGATTACCCCAAATTTGCCGATTTTCTCCTCCATAAACGTCACGAGCAGCAAATGCCACCGTTCACTTACCTTGCCCGCCTTAGCGTCACTTACAAAACTGAGCGCACCACCCTCGCCAAAATCCGCCAAGCCTACACCGCTTTATCACAAAACCGCACTCTCGGCATCTCTCCGCCTATGCCTGCTTTTCATGAACGCACTGGCCGCGGTTTTACTTGGCAAATCGTTATCAAAAGCTCTTCCCGCGAACAATTGCGTCAAGCTCTCGTTCCCTACGCTGGTACAAATGGCTTTACACTAATACTAGACCCCCCGTCATTATTATAGTATAATATATACATGAGAAAACTAATCACCACGCCAGACCCACGTTTACGCCAAAAATCCACCAAAGTACACGAGATCACCAATGACACTCAAGATTTAATTGCTGATATGGTTGCTGCCTCCCTCGCGTGGGAAAAAGAACATCCCTATGAAATCTCCGCCGCCATGGCCGCTCCCCAAATGGGTGAGAATCAACGCATTATCATTGTACGCGACGACCTTGACGACAAAGAGAACCGGTCTTTCACCGCTCTCATCAACCCAGAAGTTATCCGCACCAGCGGCAAGCTCATCAAGGAACAAGAAGGTTGTCTCTCTGTACCCGAGATCTACGGGCTCGTTGAACGCCCCGAAAAAGTCAAGGTCAAAGCCCTGCTTGCCGATGGCACCGAAGTTCGCCTCAAAGCCAGTGGTTTTCTCGCCCGCACCCTTATGCACGAAATCGACCATCTCGACGGCATCCTTTTCATCGACCACATCCGCGACACCCCCAATGCCTTCTATCGCATGAGCGACCAAGGCGAGCTCATACCCGTTACCGACTACGAAGCCACCATCAAAAACAACCCTAATCTCTTCCCCGAAGATTAACCATGGACCAAATTAATTCGCCTACCGTTTTACCAAAGGTCATCTTCTTCGGCAATGGTCCACTTGCTGACGCGACGTTAGCCGTTCTCCGCAAACATACCAATATAATCTTCCATGCCCGCACCAAAGACGACCTTACCGAAGTCGCCCATCTCAAGCACGAAAATCCCGATGCTTTCGGTATCCTAGCCTCATTCGGAGTCTTAATCAAATCAGACCTGCTGCAATTATTCGAACCTGAGGGTATTCTTAATCTTCACCCTTCCCTCCTTCCTCAATATCGCGGTGCCTCCCCCATTGAATCTGCCATCCTTGCTGGCGACACCGACTTTAGCTACTCCATCATGAAACTCGCCCAAGCCATGGACGCTGGTCCCATTTACCACCAAGAAACCTTCACCAACCTACCCCTAGACAAAGTCTCCATCTATCAAACCCTCGCCGAAAACGGTGCTACATGGCTAGTCAATCATTTATCCGAGATCCGTCAACTCCAGCCCACCTCACAAGATGACACCAAAGCCACCTATACCGCCAAACTCAATAAATCCCTCTCCGACCTGCGCCCCGCCGACTATTCTGCCGCCGAAATTCTCCGTCAAATTGTTGCTTACCAAAACTTCCCCAAGCCAAAATATGAGTTTTTCGGCAAAAAATGCATTATCCTAAAAGCACACCTTGTTGATGCTACCGCCATCGTCTGCGACCCCTCCATCATTAATAGCGTTGCTTCCCCACTCATGATCAAATGTCAGGATCGCAACTTCGTCGCCGTCGATGAACTCCAACCAGAGGGTAAAAAACCCATGTCCGCCAAAGCTTTCATGAACGGCTATGGCAAAGCTCACTAATTCACAAAGTAAAACAGAACCTCAAAGTGCTTACTATTTACTTTGAAACTCACAATCACTTTGAGAATTACTAGGCATTTTGAAACTTACTAAGCCATACCCAAGATATTATTCCGCTCCGCAATCAGTTCTTGCTTAAATTTCTCATAGACTTGCTCTGTTACTTGACGGAAATTCGGCGCATTTGCATCTAGCCATTTTGCAGCTTGACCTAAGTCGGTAATTGCATCAAATTCATTCATTTGCTCCTCTGTAAAATCTGCCCCTACTGCCTGCCCCACGCGCACCTCTAATTCTTCTTCGGCATGTTGCATGAAGGCCTGCTTCTCATCTGGCGCCATCGCTCCTAACCCTACTTCCTCCATGAACTGTTCATCTATGCGCATCATTTCTCCTTTTCTATATTATAGCATAAGAAGTTCCAAAATCACAAAGAACCGCAATATCCATGTTACAATGAAAGCATTATGGCAAGAGTTATCAAAAACAAAGAATTAACTAACACCCGTCTCGCCACCAACTACGGCGGCTGGATATATTGCACAAAATGCAATGAAAATATTGGTTATCTCTGCTACTCAACTTATAACGAAATCACCCTAGACTATCAGTGCAATTGTGGCAGTATCGGTAAAATCAAAATTAATTTTGAAGACAGTCTTGCTGGGCAAAAATGCAATTCTGATTTAATTATCATCAAAAACCGTTTTTGTTGCCCTCATGACAATCAACCGCTCCTAACTATGCTAGACCAAAGAATCGCCAGCTACGACATCAAAATCACCTGCAAAGACTGTCATAATACTTACCATAAAACAAAATAGACACCCAGGTGTCTATTCTATACTCAATCTGGTGGGCGATAGAGGAGTCGAACCTCTGACCTCGTCTACGTCAAAGACGCGCTCTAGCCAACTGAGCTAACCGCCCAGACCGTTAATTTATACTTGTAATTATAGCATACCTATGCGTTTTTGAGAAGCACTTAATTCCCACTTCACCAAAAAACTGCCGATAATCCCCACTCCACACAAGGTCACACGCGTGAAGCTGAGAATTACCAGCAGTTTTAAGACTTTTAGCGCTTATTGCGACGTACAATCAAGAACACCGCAAACATCGTCACCAATCCAAACGCCACCAGCCCAGTCAAGATATAATCCGCCTGAGAGATATTCAAATCGCCCAAGAATCTACTACCAGTATCTGGAGGCAACACGCCTTCTGGGTCGTAAACGACTGTTATTGTGCTGACAGACAACAAGCTATCTTCGCTAGGAGTAGTACTCCCATAAGCCATCATTACTACAGTGTACTTACCTGCTGGTAGATTATTCTCTTTAAACGGCAACGTGATCTTATACAGACCTGTCACTGGATCAATATCCGCGTAGCTAAATTCTATTACTTCTTTCAGCACGACCTTGTTGCCGTTTGCGTCAAAGACCTCCAAAAAAGCATATTTAATATCAGAATTTGCTACAGCATAGATAATTGGATTCTTTGCCTCTTGATCATGCTCGTCCTTAGTGTAAATATAAGCCGATCGATAGATAAAACTGTAGGTATCACTTTGCCTTACCCCAGTGTCTTGACGCTCAGCTACAGCCTCCACCACTAGATTATCGCCTTCTCGGATATTATTGTTAATATACTCATCAGTCAAGTCAACAGATGTATTGCAAGTCTGGCTACTTTCACTAAAGCTTACATTCTCACAAACAGCAGTCGCAATCACGTTACCCTTCACATCCTTGACTTGCACCGTCACACTGGTAGCTCGGCGATAAGACAAGCTTATGCTCACCTTTTTATCAGTTGTGATAATCGGATTATTTGGCTCACGATTCGTACTCTCTCCAGCTACAGAAGAGATATTCACCGACGGCTGAGACGTTGATTGTCCCTCAACAACCGTCACCTTAATGCCAATACCATCAGTCTTGTCGCTATCGTCAACTGCCGACGCTCCTGGTGATGGCAAAGCACAAGCTACAGCGGTCATAGCGCCCACGAGCACCAAACCAACTAGCCCTAAAAGTTGCTTTTTTCTCTTTTGCATACTCTACACTCTTTCTTAGTTTTGCTTTTTATTTTGAATTCACCGAGCTGTCGTCTCGCAGAATACTGCACTCGCAATGCAATATTACGACGGCTCGATCGGCTACATCTATCGCGACTAGACAAGCTTACGAGCTCTGCGCTCTTTGTGCTTTCTAATTATGATTATAGTCCAGATAACTAGCACTGTCAACAGTAAAACCATTACAATTATCACAATTATCGGCATAATCACTACGATGTGAGATTCAATTCTTTCCGCATCTGCCGCCTGAACCTTCCATTCCACCGAAAAGATCCCTAGGAACGGCGCGTCTTCCCAATCAAAGTTTACATGATAAGTCGTACCTGGATAAGCTGGGGTCTTAATCTCCTCGGTATAAAGCTCTTTACCAAACAAAGTCCTGGCCGTGTAATAGCTATGCGCCATAAAATCTACATTACCAGTATTCTCAATAGTTGCTTGCGCATGAAGCGGTCCACCAAATGTAAATCTAGTGAAGTCATACTCACTAATCACAGCAGTCTCTCGGATGTCTTCTGTCGAACGCCCAGTCAGCACTGCGCCAACTTGACCAATCGTTTCGATGCCACCACCAGAATCCTCATCACTCATCATTTGTGCCCAGATTACTGCGTATTGTGAGCCACCCGGAATCTCCTCTGGCACCACCACACGATAACGCACCACCTGCTTCTCGCCTGGCTGCACATAGAATTCTGCTTCCGATACATACTCGCCCTCTAGATTTTGGATAGTGATCCATTTGTAAAGCTGGGTATAAGTCGTCGATGCTTCTTCAGAAAAGCTCAGCTCATTATCCTCACCCTTTACTGCATATGGCGAAGTATACACCTTATATCGCATCGGTGCCGAACCATTATTCTTAACGGTAATCGCACACCCATCCTCGTTCTCGGTTGGACAATGTGCAGCATTCCCCTCCAATATATCCCCTGGCGAAAGCGTCAACCTAGTGCCACTAGGAGTCAACTCTAAAGCATTCCCCGCAGCCTGTTCCTCCGCAAATGCGCCCGGCACTGGCACCAACACTCCTATCAATAATGCCAATGCCATCACAGCTTTTACAATGTTTCCAGACATTTTAGTCCTCCTTTCCTCTACCACGCACTCGACTTACAATCCAGAAAATCGCCAAGAATATAATAGCCAATACAACGAACAAGAACCACAACGGACAAATGAATACTAACTTCTCTGTTACTTTTGTATCATCCAAGAACTTCACCGTTTGCTTTACTCGGAAAATACCTAGCTGAGGCGCACCATCCCACGACATAGTATTCAGGCGACGCGTTTCTGGCAAAATCGTACGCTTCTCCGGATTCTCTTCGTTTGTATATACTTCCTCACTACCAAACAACGGATAAACCTGCATAATATAGGTTGCTTCTGCATGTACATTACCCTTATTCTCTACTATTGAAGTTGCATTAATTGGTGGCGCAAACATAAAGCTCGGCACCTTATTCTCTATCACTCCACCCTCAAGACGCGTGTTACCTTCCACATTCTTAGAATAGACTATCATTCCAATTTGCTGTTCTGCTTTAAGACCACCGGCCTCGCCTTCTGGTTCGAGCATTCTAGCAAATACCGTGGCATATTGCCCACCAGCAGGCGCATCTTTAGGCACATTCACAGTAAGCTTGACCTTGACCTCGCTACCCGGCTCCAAAGTACCACCATCAACAGAAAAAGTAATCCAATCTTTAATGTAAGTGTAATTAGTGTCCGTAGTGAGATCCTGTTTATACTCATCGCCCACGACACTGTATGGACCAGTCAATAATTTGTAGTCAAACTTTTTAGCTCCTGTGTTTTGAACTTTAAACTCAGTCGTAGAAACCTTGCCAGGCGTCAAATCAATGCTCAAATTCGTTGGAGAAACCTGGATCCTATAATCAGGAACATCAGCGGCCATCACACTACCATTTGCCACAAAAAACCCGCCAGCTAATACGCCCAATACTGCAATAAATCTAACCAAGCCTTTAAAGACTCTCACTTTTTACCTCCTGTCTTAATGTATTATATTATAATTCATCATCTATAAAAATACAAGCACAAACCAAAAATAGATGCCCCGCATGAGCGGAGCATCTACACCTAACACTACTCGCCTATAATTAGGGAGTAACGGTAGTGTCAGCATCAGTAGCTGTGAAGATAACCTTATCTTCATAGGTACCGTTATCGAGTGTCAGACCGTTGAGGTTGATACCAAACTGTACATTAGTTACAGAACCATTTGTAGTGTCTAGGGCTGCCTTAGGAACAATGTTCGTAGTAGCGCCTTGTGCACCGTAAACGGGCATGCCTTTCCAATCATTGTTAGAGACGTGGCGATCTTCACTACGGAAACCCCAACCACCAGTCAAAGTAGTAACACCATCGCCTAAGGTCGGGATCACACTTGTAGACGTTGGGGTTGTAACGTTAACCATATTGGTGTTATCGTCATAATCCATAACCCCAAGGCTGTAATTTGTTACCGTACCAGTCACGGTGACAGCAATCGTCTGGATATTTTCACCAGAACCCTTATCAATATTGCCGAAATCAACAAGATCAACACCATCAGTGCTGACAGCAATTGAGCTATCAACGGTTGCACGAATAGTAACTGGAGCAGACTCAGCAGCGTACGAAGCCATAGGCAACGCAGCCACACCTAAGCCAGCAACTACACCAAGCGCAGCCATTGCACCTGCAATTTTTGACATAGTATTTATTCCTTTCTATGTTTGTTTGTAATATTTATTTGTGACCTTTTATGTTACTTATTATACACGAGCGTTTTTCAATGTCAACAACTTTTTTGTAGATTTTTGCATTTATTTACTTTCCAACGCTTCTAATCCTGGCATCGGTTCACCAGACAGCAAGCTAAGCGCCGCTCCACCCCCAGTAGAAATCAATGTGTAATGCAATTCTGGATCATTCAGCTGCATGTTCTCCACGAATCCCGCTGTATCGCCCCCACATATAATTGATATCACATCACGACTCTCGCCCAATTCCTTCGCAACAATCACTGACGCCGTCGCATATGCTGGATCTTCCACCTTACCTAATACTCCATTCCAAAGTACCGTTTTCGCACCGTTCACCATATCCACAATCTTGCATGTCGACACCGGCCCCACATCCAGTTTATTGCCCTCACTGTCCACGTCAAAATCCTCTGCCACATATACCTGCGGTTCTTCACTCTTATATCCATCCGCTGCAATCTTCCCACCAACAATCAACCTATCCGACACCGGCAAAAACTTATCTATCAAGGGCTGTTTGTCCGCCACCTTCATACCACCAATGATTGTCACTAGTGGGCGGCTTGGATCTTCCAGCGCTTTCTTTAGAGTCGTTACCTCTTTCTCTACCAAAAGCCCCGCCACCGCCGGCAAGAGTTTCGCAATTGCCACAGTCGATGCATGCGCTCGATGCGTCACCGCAAATCCATCTTGCACGAATAGTGTCGCTCCCGTACTTCGCACGATATCTTCAGCCAGTTCTTCGCTATTCTTCTTCTCGTCTGGATCAAACCGTAAATTTTCCAGCAACAAAACCCCGCCTTTTGGCGTATCCGCCACTGCCTGTTCTACTTCGTCGCCCCGGCATTCGCCTACAAATCCCACTGGCACTCCAGGAAGCAACTCTGCCAGCTTCTCTGCTACAATTTTTAACGACAAATCCGCATCCTTCCCCTTTGGTCGCCCCAAATGCGAAAGCATCACAACCCTGCTCGCTCCATGCTCTAGCAAGTACTTCAAAGTTGGCAAGCTCTCTCTTATCCGAAAATCACTTGTTATCTGCCAAGAACCATCCTCGCGTCTCGCCAGTGGCACGTTATAATCCGCCCGTACCAGTACTACCTGGTCCTTCACATCTACGTCTTTCACCGTTTTCTTATCAAACATTTCACCTCACTCTCGTTTATTACTTTTATCATACCACAAATCTCTTAAAATATCCTCAGTCCTCACCGCCAACACCTCCCGTCTCCCTCTTCTCCAAACCGAACAAAGCCTTACACACCATGTAAAGTTTTGTTCAAAACCTACAAGGGCTACACCAAAGAAAACTCTACCAAGTAAGTAGAGTTTTCCCGAACAAGCATTTTGCGCCGCCACTAGCGCACAACAACCCAGTTCACTAGATTTGTCGAATCTTAATCGTATCCGTACCGCAGAAGTCTCGATTGCCCGATACCAGCACAACGACCAATTCGTCTGCGCCCTTTGCCGACTTCAGATAACCAGATTCCTTCAGCTCTTTAGCTAGATCTAGACCAAATTCTTCCGAATATGGACGCACAAAAGCCGAATTAGCATAGGCCAAAGCCAACTGATTTGCTACCTGTTCATTACCAGTTACCGTAATAATTGGCAAAGTCGGACGCTGTGCCGCCATCGCTAGTGCAGTCGCACCCGAAGCCGTTTGGCAAATAATTGCATCCGCCTCAATTTGCTCTGCTAATCGTGCTGCCGCTGCCGAAAGCGCGTCATAGTTAGGATTGTCACTCTGCGGGGCAGCATCAATCGACTGCAACTCTGCATTATTTTGCGCGTAAAGAATCACTTTCTTCATGGCTTTTACAGTTTCTAACGGATACTTACCATTTGCAGTTTCATCAGAAAGCATCACTACATCTGCACCCTGGAATACTGCGTTCGCTACATCACTCACCTCAGCACGAGTTGGTTCCGGATTGTCTACCATCGAACCCATTGTTTGCGTCGCCACAATACAGATCTTCGCATGCTTGCGACACATGGCCACCAATTTACGCTGTACAATTGGCACGATCTCTGCCCCAGCTTCGACCGCCATATCACCGCGCGCCACCATGATCGCATCCGAAGCCACCACGATGTCCTCTAAAGTTTCGTCACTTTCAACTGCTTTCTTGGTTTCAATCTTCGCTACAATCTTTGCTGTTGAACCATGTCCCTGCAGAATCTCACGCAAATTCCGAATATCATCACCGCACTGCACGAATGAAAGCGCCACGTAATCAAAATCTCGCGTCGCCCCCCATTCAATATCTGCCATATCTTTTGGCGTTAAAATATCTCCGCCAAAGTCCGTATCTGGCAAGTTAAGACCCTTATTGCTCATCACGAAGCCATCGTTCTCTACTACCAGCTTAATCGCCGTATCTGAAACAATCTCCGCCACGTGCGTCCGAATCTTACCATCAAAAACAAAAATCGGTTCTCCTACCTTCACCTTCGTGGCAAGATTATACTGCACTGGCAGAATATTGTCGCCTGCATGTTCCTTCAAACTAGCATCAAGAACAATCTCATCACCCTCTTTTAGATCATAATGATTATCCTTAATAACTCCTAGGCGAATCTTCGGACCCTGCAAATCTTGTAGCATCGCCACTGAACGACCTTTTTCACGTTCAGCTTTGCGTACCCATTCAATTTGTTTTTCACGGGTTTCACTATCTCCGTGGGAGAAGTTCAAACGACAGCCATTCACACCCGCCATGATTAGCTCTCGGATTTGTTGCTCGCTCGACACTGCTGGGCCGATCGTAGCCAAAATTTTTGTTCGTTTAAATATTTTACTCATACCCAAACATTCTACCACATTTTCATCAGATCTACCAGTAAACTTTTCGAGAAACCTTGCCTATTCCTAAGCGTTAGTGCTATAATAATACTATGAAAAAAGGTCGCAAAAACAAAACTATCTATTTTCGTAAAGATTATTACTTACCTCAATCTCCATCCAACCGCCACAAAAAATCCCTTTCTTCCGCCAAGTCGCCTATCTCCAAGCAAAATACTCAAATCTCCCAAAAAATCCAGTCTCTAGGTAAAACTATCATCAAGCGCCGCTCTACCTCCAGTCGACCCGCCGCACATCGCTCTAAAGCACGCCAGTCCTTTAGCTGGCGCGAAGTTACCCTAATGTCATTAGTGGGCACCTCCGCTCTCACAATCGCTTTTACATTCATTTTTAGTAATATTTTTAATCCTACTAAACTCAGCGAACAAGAAATCAGTAAACTTGCCAATGAATATTACATCGAGTACCTTTATCCACGCGCACTTGGTAAATATCTCGACCAACCCAAAATCATCCTCAAAGATTACGCCAACTCCGGCTTCCCTAGCGTCCGCCTCAATCAACTTCTATCCTACAACAGCAATGCCCACCTTGACTCTCTCAGTATCTTCTCCAACAGCTACTATCAATGCGACACCAACGCCACGCACGTCAAATACTACCCTGTCGAGCCCTACGGCCCTCGCGACTTCACTATCAGCTACAGCATGTCCTGTATCAAACCTGGCACTATTGAATAACTCATTTTATTGCGAATTTTGGTAGCGCCAGCTGGAATCGAACCAGCATTGTAGACTTAGAGGGTCTATGTCCTATCCGTTGAACGATGGCGCCCTATCCATTCTACACAATTATAACACAAAAAATGACCTCTCGGTCGTCTTTTGCATGTGGTGAGCTGGGAGAGGCTCGAACTCTCGACACCGGGCTTAAAAGGCCCGTGCTCTAACCAACTGAGCTACCAGCCCACATGGTGATCTCTGCGGGAGTCGAACCCGCGTTGACGGGATGAAAACCCGTTGTACTAACCGTTATACTAAGAGACCCTACGGCTATTATACCAAATTTACCCCAAAAATCAACAATTTTTCTATACTTTCTCCATTGTCAACTATTTTTCTAGCTTGTAATAGATCGACGGCGCAAACCGAATCGGCGCCAAAACCTTTTGTGCTACTTTTTCCATCCGCACTAAATTTTTTGTCCCAAAAATATTTTTCAATTTTGCGCTCCGAAAATTCGACACCGACAGCACCTTCTTGATCTTAAACCCTGACTTCTGAAACACTTCTTCAATATACTTTGGGTGATAGTTATAAAACCCATCCGAATTTAAATCTTTAAGATGCGCCACATCCCGGCTAAACGGATTAATCTCTGATTTTTTCGTCCAATACCGCACCATCTTTGGCAAAGTCTTCTTATTCGCCACCTCAATCACTGCTATCCCACCTGGCTTCAAGATTCGATACAGCTCATCCGAAACTTTTTGCATCTCTTTAAAATGGTGTGTCGCTCGTACCATCATTAGCGCATCAAAGCTATCGTCCTTAAAAGGCAAATCATAAATATCTCCAGGCTGTGTCTTTATCTTATCTCCGTACATTTCCCTAGCTTGCGCCAACTCAGTCTTCGAATAATCAAAAAGCGTTGCTGACTTAGCCCTTGATAAGTACTCATCTGCCAAACGCCCATAGCCACCCGCTATATCCACAAATGTATCCATCTGCTGCGGCAAAAGCCTACGAATCGCCATCCGATCCGCCATGTCTTCATATTTACGATCAGTATCTTCCCAAAATATCTTCTTATAGTCATAGCCGTTATAATCAGCCACGACATCCTTCTTCGCCTCTACCATAGCCGGCGTCTCCTTCGCAGTTTGTTTTGTCATAACTCACTCCATTATATCACAAAAGCCCCGGTCATGGGGCTTTTGCTTATCTAGAATCTAATCCTATTCAGTTGCGCACATGAAACCAGCATTAGTATAAGCTTGGCTTATGCTCTCCAGGCTCGTCTCAATCTTGCCTTCACCATTCGGTGTCAAATTAAACACACCGATGTAATCAGCTACCAGATTATCCGCCGTTGCTGACACGTCGTATCGTACTGTATTACCCTCTATGTTTAGATTAGTCGTAACCGCCGCCACACCAAGATTATTCGCAATATCGCCATACCAAGCATTATGACTATCAAAGTAGCCACGCGACTCTTCCGCCGCAAAATTGTCCGCAAAGGTGTAAATATTCGCCAAATCAATTTTATTTAGCTGATCATTCACAAAACGCGCTACTATCTCGCGTCGGCTATTCGTCAAATTCGCCAGCCCCTCAATCGCGACATTGCCATAATCCTGAGTACAATTCATCATTGCTACCGTATCTGTCACTGGATCCTGGGAGATTGGTGGATCGCGATAGATAATTCGCTCATTATCCTTCGCATTAAGCCATAGAATTGCAAACACTATTGCTGCTACCGCAAACAAAGCCGCCAGCAACCAACCCAAGAGCATCATGGGGTTGCCTTTTTTCTTCTCTCCGCCATTTAGCTTATCAGAAAACTTGCTCACCTGTGGCTGCAAAGCCGGTGGAACATTCGTGCTACTTGTCGCCGTACTGGTCCCCATATTGGTACGCGCAAAAGGGTTGTAGTATGGTTGCACAGGTTTAGCAGAAGTCGTGCTGGTAGCCGGAGTTGCAGTAGCACTACTAGCTGCCGCGCCGCCAGCCACACCCATCACTGGCATAGCACTACCTGTCGCCCCGCCAGCAGCATCCGTACCGCTAGTGCTTGCACCACCAAACGCCGGACTATTCATTGGCTCAGCCACAGTATTCGCCAAAGGTGGTACAGAAGTCACACTACCAATCGATCCTGGCACCGGATCTGCCGGTTTCAAAGTCTCCGCTGGACGTTCCATTGATGCCGAAGGGTCATTTGCACCCAATTGTCCCAGCCCCATCGCCGTCGAAGCGCCCGTATTAGCCGCTTGCCCAGCCGAAGTCAAATTATCTTGCGCCGACGCCAAACTATCTGCCATCGACAAGCTACTCGTATTAGTATTCAATGCACTCGGATTAGTGAAATCTATCGGCGATGGAATACCTGAGGTCGACGACGCCGCCGATGCAGACGTAGCGCCACCAGCAGCTCCACCCGCTCCAGTTGGCGAACTCGGATTATTTTCATTAGGATTCATTTTTGCCTCCCTTTTTGTTTGCTGAGCACAAATTACATTTTACTACTTTTCACTATTTTAACGCTAACGCTCTTTTTTTACAAGTAATTTTCAATAAAAAAACCTCACGCCCATTTTATTGCATTAATGTTTACTTTTTGAACGTTTCTTAATATAATATTAAGAGTGGACAAAATATATAAGGGGTAGGCAATGACAAAAGCTTCCGTCAAATCAAATGCGCTAGATAAATATAATGATCTTAGCCTTATTGAATTAGAAAAAATTATCAAAGATCTAACAACCAAGCAAAAGCTCTCGCCAGCATCTGAGACCGCACAAGAACTCTCAACTGCTCGCTATGCGCTTCAGCAGCATCAGCACAAGCTCAAAGCGCGCGTCATGGAATTCGAGCAAACCAATAACCGTCATTTACTTTTCTTCGCCTCTACTAATTCTTTCGTAAAACTCGCTGGTCATTCCGCTATCTTTTTCGCCATCACTATCGCTGACCGTATTCACTGGCGATATTCTCTCAAAATCGACACCGACCGCTACTCTACCTCCGAAGATGGAGTCATCTCTTTCCGTTCCCTCGATACTGTCGCCGATAAATTAGCAGAAATCAACATCTTCCCTGACAAAGCCCTCAGCTCCGACGAAATGCAATATTTCCTCCTCCCTAAAGCCTACAGCGACGAGCAAATCTCCAAGCTCCGCGACAATATCCAACAAGATCTCAAGCGCATCATGACCATCGTGCTCCCCACCTCGCCCATTCCTACCCTCTATGATGCCATCATGCAGGTTAGCCAGCTTATCTATTATCAGTTCAAACATCTCTCCGACAGTCTCGCCCGCGACACTATTGGTCGCCAAATGATCGAAGCCAGCTATAATATGGCGCAAGAATATTTGCGTTTCGCCCGCAGCAAAGATCCCAAACAAACTCAAAACCTCCGCAACATCATCGAAATCTCCCAAGAGCTCCGCTATGGCATTGCCTACGTCAGCAAACTTCAGATTCTCCACCACCGCGAGGTCTGCCAGATTCTTGAGCAGCTCATTGCCATCGAACGTATCGCCACTCGCGCTTATATTCGCATCACCAAAAAATCCGGTCAATAGCCCATGCCCGCTTCCAGTTTTGATACTTACCTACTCGATGAGCTCTGGCACGCCTACGAGGCCGCCCGCAAAGGCAAACGCAAAACCATCGACGAACACCGCTTCGAACTCAACGATATGGAAAATATTATTCTCTTGCGCGACAGCATCCTTCGTCGTTGCTATCAACCCAACCGCGGCGTTACTTTTGTCGTCCATGACCCAGTTACTCGCGAGATTGTCGCTGCCCCGTTTCGCGATCGTGTCGTTCATCATTTCCTCTTTAATATGTGTGCCGAATGGTGGGATCGCCGTTTTAGCGTCGATTCTTACTCCTGTCGCAAAGAAAAAGGTGTCCTCTACGGCCAAAAGCGCCTTGCCCACCACATCGCCAAAGTCACCAAAAACTACCAAGAGCCCGCTTTCTCCGTCGCCCTCGACATCCAAAGCTACTTCATTAGCCTAAGCCACAACAAACTTTACGAACGCGTCTGTTGGGGTCTAGAACGTCAATTCAAACGCGGCATCGACCCCCGCACCTTGCCTCCCCATTATTTCCCCAAAAACCAAATTACCTGCCGCCCGCGCGACCGCGACCAGCTCTACCAAACCATCAAGTTCCTCTGGCACCAGATCATCTACGACGACCCCATGCGCGATATTATCGTTCGTGGATCCCGTGAAGATTGGGCAGCCCTTCCACCCCACAAGAGCCTTTTTAATCGCAAACCTGGCCATGGCATCGTCATCGGCAATCTTACCAGCCAGCTCCTCTCCAATATCTTCCTCGACCAGCTTGATCGCTTCGTTACTCTTGATCTCGGCTACATGCACTACGGTCGCTATGTGGATGATTTTTATATCGTCGTTCCCCTCTCCCAAAAATCCCAGCTCATGCGTGACGTCGAAGTCATCAATGCCTACCTCCGCGACCAGCTCGAACTCACCCTACACCCGCACAAACGCCGTACCCAGCTTACCGACAAAGGTGTGCCTTTTATCGGTGCTGTGGTCTACCCTGGTTTCATCGTGCCTGGTCATCGCGCCCGCCGCAAAGCTCATGCTGCCGCCTACCAACTCGCCACCAACGGCACCGGAGATATCCAAGGTTTTCTCTCCCGCGAAGGCACTATGGTTCACATTAATAGCCGCAAGTTCTTCAAATCTGTCTTCGACCGCTTCGGCTGGGATTTCGACTGGGAAGACTAGCCTCAAGCAAGGCTCGTCCCGCCTAAACCAGCCTCCTCGCCCTCTACAGCCCTCGGAATACCTTTTTACTTCAAACCTTCCTCCCACCCTGCTTCTACCCTAACACGCCTCAAATCGCCTAAAAATACCCTTAGAACGCATTCTATCATGCTAGTGCTTGTTATTTCCTCCTAAAGTATACTACGCTAATGCAATGAACAATCACCTCTATCGCCTTATTACGCATGGACTTGAGCTTGAGCCCCACGAACTCGCCACTATCACCTTTCTCCAATACTCCCTTGGGCAAGACATCGAACTCATCCCGCCCTCGCACACTCCCGGCGCCCGCATGGCGGATTTCCTCATGAATGGCATCGCTTGGGAGACCAAAAGCCCCCAGGGCAAAGAACTCCGCACCGTTGAACACGCTTTCAAAAATGCTTCCAAACAATCCGAAAACATCATTATAGACCTTCGTCGCACTAAAATGAGCACTGTAAGCTCTGTCAAGCTCCTCGAGACACGTTTCCGCCTATCTCGTCGTGCTAGGCGTATGTTCATTATCACCAGAGAGCAAAAACTCCTTGACTACCGCAAAAAGTCATGCTAAAATCAAGTTATTGGGGGCGTCCTGAGGTCGCATGAGCATCAGGTCAGCCTTCTCTTAGAGTGGCGTCCTGAGGTCGCATGAGCATCAGGTCAGCCTCTCGTCACAAAAACTCCCGCGTAGCAATACTGGGAGCTTTTTGGTTCAACAATACATACTCCTCTAAACCAGCTACAGCACAACCGCAAACCTCACCCACGTCTCCCCCATTCAAGCCCTTTATGCTATAATGGAATCACGGGAATAAACCCCCACGGGTTCCAAAAGTATGCGATTGAGATCATGCTCCAGCTGCTCTAGGTACCCCATAATCCTTAGGATTGCGAAGTTCTCCTGTGACTACTAAAAATGTCGCGCGGTCTCGCAGCCAAGCCACATTCACAACTATTAGCAGCATAGGTTAGTCGTATTTATCCGGGCTAAGGCTCTGATCAAATGTAAAAGAACTTCTTTTTCTATACGCGAAGGTCTGTCTCTTCGGGGCCGGGAACGTGAACACCAGTGGGCTGAACAACGCAGGCAACAACGGTTACTATTGGTCCTCTACTCCCAACTCTGATGGTAACAACGCGTACAACCTCAACTTCAACTCCGGTAACCTCAACCCGTCCAACAACAACAATCGCTACCTCGGTTTCTCTGTGCGGTGTCTCGCCTTGTTCCAATCCTAAATCACACAACTTAGATAATTTGACGGCCACCTAGCCGTCAAATTAATTTGCTCCGAAGCTCTTGACAATACGCCTATCAAGCACTATAATAAGAGCATATTCGGGATTCTCCCGCGTTCCCCCACTTATAAAGATGGGGGCACATTTTTTTATTTACAAAACAATTCATGAAACCCTTTCTTTATAATCTTCAGATCTTCACCGTCAACTTCCCCCCATCTTATCTCTACCCTGAAATCTAAACGGTACATTCCCTTTTCACCCTTATCCACTCCGCAAACCTCTTCTCTTCTTCTGGCATACCGCTTCCTTATTTAACTATTCCCCAGCGTAACACATTTAGGAACAAGACAACAAGCACTAGCATCATATTTTATCAATTTAAGATTTATTCACTACTTACAAATCCACCTAAAACCTCTAAATTAAACAAAAATAGCCCAGCATCCACAAAACTACTGAGCTATTTTCTTATAAATTGTTTAGGATTGGAACAACCGCGAGACACCGCACAGAGTAACCGAGGTAGCGATTGTTGTTGTTGGACGGGTTGAGGTTACCGGAGTTGAAGTAGAGGTGGCACGCGTGGCCACCATCAGAGTAGGGAGTAGCGGACCAATAGTAACCGTCGTAGCCTGCGTTGTTCAGCCCACTGGTGTTCACGTTCCCGGCCCCGACTATAAATAGACGCAATAAGTTAAAGAAGCCCTTTTACGCTTAGCCTAAACCTTGGCCCAAGAAAGCATATCTAACCTATGCTTTCGATAATTATTTACTTGCAAGCTACGAGACTAGCAATTTCAAAAGTCACAGGAGAACTTCGCAATCCTAAGGATTATGGGGTACCTAGAGCAGCTGGAGCATGATCTCAATCGCATACTTTTGGAACCCGTGGGGGTTTATTCCCGTGATTCTATTATAGCATACAAATTTTTTGCACCCATTTACGTTCTAAGACCGTTTTAAGCCTTTCTAGGCACATTACATCAATAGTAGGATAAGAGCAAGCTTTTTATAAAAATCGCCTGCAGACCTCAAAAAACACTCCTAAACGCTAAACACCCAAAACACTTCCAAATCTCAAATATAGCCCAAAATTCCAGCGCAAAAGCGCTGGAATTAAGATCAGTTCTAAAAAATAACTAACCAAAGTGCGCCGCAAGCGACGCACTTTGATAGAAATACTATTTGTTTGATACCCCGTTCCCGCCCTACTTTCAGATTAGTTTATCAATGGGTCAAGCTCCATTTGCGGCGCTACGCGCCTATTCCTCGACTTGCCTCTCCGACACCTCAGTGTCGTCTGCGGTCAGATTCCCCGCATCACATTCACCGATTCGACGGTTCAGAGAGGCGAGACAAGTTGCATATTCTGAAAGTCCTACATTTTACCACTTTTTGCTATTTTCGCAAATCTATTTGGCGAGACACCGCACAGAGTAACCGAGGCAGCGAAGGTTGTAGTTGGACGGGTAGAGGTTACCGGAGATGAAGGGGAGGTAGTACGCGCTGTTACCATCAGAGCGGGGAGTAGAGGACCAATAGTAACCGTAGTTGCCTGCGCTGCCCAGCCCACTGGTGTACACGTACCCGGCCGGAATGAAGTACATTGGTGTTATACGCACTTTATAAACATTCGACTCAGAACCGTTATCGGTGCGTAATCCATAGGCACCCATTAATTTAGCAAAGTCCGCACTCGTACCATTACTTGTTGGTAGCTTCCAGCCTGTTGGGCAGATGCTTGCACTCGCCTGTCCACTAGTAATAGATCCACCCGTACCAGCTGTAGCGGCATTCCAGGAATAGTAGTTCCCTACATGATAGTGCTGACCTTCAGCTGCTGGAGCGGTTGTAGTCCAGTTACCTTTACTTGGGCAAGTCGACATGTTAGATAATGAGGTACCACAGTTAGTCCAATCAGTAGCCGATACGTACTTATAGTAATAATCGCCCGGATCCCACGACTGTACAGTAGTTTGCGTATTAGACCAGCCAGTATTAATATTACCGGTCTTGGTGGCTACCGCACCAGAGAAGTCACCAGCTTTAATGTCATAATCTAGATTCTGCGTCATCCAGCATTTATTATCCGCAAGCTTCGTTACCCAGTAGAGCTTATTATCTCGGGTGTCTTTGAGCTGCTTGGTTTGCCCCACCGTAGATTTGCTACAAATCTCTGCTGTCATCTCCTGCATTGTAGTAATGCCAGTAAGATCGCGAACTATCTCACCTGGGTTGCCTACTACTGAGAGCATTATGTTAGTCTCGTAATGATCTACCGGCATACCTGGAGCAATGAGTGCAGCAAAGGCTAGTTTATAGTTATTATTTTCTGTATCTTCCTTCATGTTGTAGTGGAGGGCAGATGGTACTGAGTTGCTAAATTCTGGTACTGGATTATAGTTTAGGGAAGTTTCGCTTCCTGCAGCCGTATTGGTAGTAATGGAATACCCCCAAGTATTACTAGCAAAACTACTCGTTGCAGTATTTGCTGCTACTTTACCAATTGTCTGAGCAGAATCTCTACCAGTCAAGTTAGCACTCTGTCCACTCAAACCAGACACATATATATCATAGTTGAGGTAGGAAGTTGCACTCACTTGGAAGGTATTAGTTCTAAATGCTACTGATCCAGCATCTGCTTGGGTGGTTTGGCTAGCATCACCACCAGTTAGACTTAGTGTCAGTGATGAAGCTAAACGTTCCCCTTCAGCATTTGCTTCTGGAATATTGTTTGTTATTGGACATAACATCGCAATCGCAAGCACGCCCAACAGACCCACACAAATTTTTGGGGCCAAAACACTATTCCGTGATAAATTCTTTATCTTCATAGTATTCCTCATTTGTACTTATTTCTATAACCATTATAAACGAGCATGAGCGCAATGACAAGTAGATTTTTTGACAAAATTCCCCACCGGAAACCCCACCAAGTTGACAAAACGTAAAATATTTTCCTCTTAAATGAACTGGATGTTCGGGCTTTTCCAGTGTGCCCATTGCTACGCTCCACCCCTTTCCATATTAACAGATTGCGCGTGTTCGGGTCTTCCTGTCGCCCTCCGTCTATTTTCTCCCGAACATAACCTCGCCCCTCACCCCAATGTCAAATTTCCCCTTTTACCAAATTGCCTATTGACAATTACTTCAACTTGAGCTAGAATAGAAACATATTCGGGATTCTCCCGCACCACTCCAATCATTCAAGATTGGAGGTATTTTTAGTCAAACAAAAATACCTTCAGCCCATCCCTAACCTTAAGCATATCAATATCATCAGCATAACCCATCTTACGATATAATCGCTTTACGCTGATATTTCTTATCTGAGCAAAAATCGCATACTGCATTTTACCTTTGAATCTAAAATCAACATACCAATTCCCATTATGTGGTTGCGATGTTAACGGTACCCCTATGAACCCAAATTTACTCAATTTTTTATATATTAACACAGGTCGCATGAAAGCACGTCCCTTCCCATTAATCTCCACTCCGACATTTTCGCCTACCGCACACCACCAAATCTCCCCACTCTTCACATCGGGAAGCCGCCCAAAGTCATGCAACCGCTTCTTCTCTAAATTCCACTCATCAAACCTTTTCTCTTCCTCCGGCATACTACTCCTTATTTTAACTATTCTCCCAGCGTAGCACATTTAAACCCAGAGATACAAGCACTAGCACGATATTTCATCAATTTAGACCCAACCCCACAAAAAGAAGCCCCTTAGGAGCCTCTTTTTGCGTATAGTTAATCCAGCGTTCGCTTCTTGCGTTCTCTAGTAAAGAACTCGAGCCTATCCCCCACCTCCATATTAATCTTCCTCTCTGTCTTGAGTGCTAGCCCACCTACTTCGCCGTCAATCAGTTCTTTCGCTTCAATCTTTTCTTTCTGTACGCTTGTTACTTCAGCCTCACCCAGCGTTTCATTCTTACGTTTCACTCGCACCATTGCACCCGGCGCCACTTTACCCAGTTCTACTTTACCACCAGCGATGATCTCTGATTTTGTCACCCGGAACACCCCCATTACCTTCATCTCACCCATCGCAGTCTCTACTACTTCTTCGCCAAGCAGTTCTTCCATACTATGCTTTGCATCATCAAGCAGCTCATAAATCACCCTGTAATTCCGAATCGCCACCTTATCTCGCGCCGCCAATTTGCTAATATTTGTCGGCACATTCACGTTAAACCCATAGATCACTGTATTGCCATCGCCAGCTGCCATATATACATCGTTCTCAGTCACATCACCCACACCAGTCGCTACCACGTTCAATGTCACCTCGCCCTTCGTATCAATTAACCTCAAGCTATCTACTACACTTGTCACCGATCCCAATACATCGCCCTTCACAATTACGTTAAAGACCTTGGAGTTATCCTCTGTGTTCATCATACGCAATAGATCCGTGCTCGTCACATTTGCACTCGCCGCTTCATTCGCCATCTGCTGTGCATTCAAAAGTGCCATCTTACGCGCTGTCTTTTCATCTTTTTGCTCAAAGAACCTATCACCGAAACTAGGCAATTCCTTAAATCCAGTCACCGTCACTGGTGTCGACGGCGTCGCCTTACCCTTTGGCTTCCCTCGGAAATCCAACATCGTGCGTACCTTACCATAAGCATTCCCCGCCGTGATAAATTCCCCTACTTTAAGCTCACCCCCCGTCACGAGCAAATTCACCACCGAGCCCTTACCTGTCTCCATGTGCGATTCAATCACCAAGCCTTCCGCTGGCACATCCACATCCGCTTTTAGCTCTTCTACATCCGCTACCAGCAAAATACTCTCCAGTAACTTCTCCAACCCTTCACCAGTCTTCGCCGATACTGGAATCATCATAATATCACCGCCCCATTCCTCTGGTTGCAAACCATGCGCCGACAAATCCGCCATTGTCCGCGGCACATCCGCGCCTTCACGGTCGATCTTATTAATCGCCACAATGATTTTCGCATTCGCTGTCTGAGCAAACTTAATCGCCTCCACTGTCTGTGGTTTCACCCCATCATCTGCCGCCACCACAATCACCACAATATCCGTCAACATTGCCCCGTGCTGCCGTATCGCAGCAAACGCTTCGTGCCCTGGTGTATCCAAAAACGTAATCTTCCGCTCATCATACTCCAACTGATACGCCGAGATATGCTGTGTAATCCCACCTGCCTCTGTATCTACGGTCTTTTTGTTTAGCAAATTATCCAAAAGCGTCGTCTTACCATGGTCTACATGCCCCATCACCGCCACTACCGGTGGGCGTGGCTCCGCATTCTCACTCAATTCCTTTCGGTAACCATTATCTAACTTCGTGGTTGTATTTTTGCGCTCCAGTCTTACGTTATCAAAGCCTAACTCACCAATCATAATCTCCGCTGTCTCAAAATCTAGACGCTGATTAATCGTCGCTACAATCCCATTCTTAAACAGCTCCCCGATCAGAGCCGTCACACTCAACCCCAAAGCCTGCGCTAACTCATCCACTGTAATCGAGCCAGCAATCTTAATCACTTTTTCGGCCGCGTTAACAGTATCCCCAACATTTTCCGAACTCATCTCTGGCTCCTTTCTCGTTTCACTTATTTTTTGCTAAGAATAGCCTAGTTCCTTCTATTCTACCACAATTTTAGAGAAAATTAACAAAAAACCGCCAAACCAGCGGATTCTCACAAATATATATGGCTCCCGGGGCCGGGCTCGAACCGGCAACCTCGAAGTTAACAGCTTCTTGCTCCACCATTGAGCTACCCGGGAAGATGCTATCTATAGTTTACACCGTCACCGCCCAAAAGTCAACAGCTTTTATCGCCCCTTCCGCGCCAACCCCGCAAACTCGCCATACAAACCCCTGCCATCCTTAACCCAATCTAAATTCCCCTCGCTTTCCACTTCAAAATTGAGTTTAAGCATTGACTTTTTTGACAATGTGTGATATAATGGAAGCATATACCTTTCTACTGCAAGATAGGGGTGTTTTATGAATTTTGAGGAGTTTTTACAACCAGATCGTATCTACATCACCGTGGCCGTCCTTGCAACGCTGCTACTGTTTTTGGTCTCTGTACTTGCTGGAGTCACCACTCGTCGTCGCCAACGTGATGCCATGGACCGCTTCAAATATCGCCCCCGCAAGCACCTCATGGTTGGCGCCTCCAAACAATGCTTCCAAATGCTCAACGACCTCTTTGGTCAAAAATTCTACGTTATCCCCGAAGTCGCCATCTCTTCCCTCTTGAGCCACAAAGTCGGTACCCAAGACCGTTATGCCGCTTACAAATTCATTGAAAACAAATCCGTTGATTTTGTCCTTTGCAATAAGCGTACCTTGCGCCCCATTTGCGTTGTCAAGCTCGAAGACGGCATCCAAAACGACGCCAAAGACCCAGGCAGCGCCCCCGAAGAAATGGAAAAGTTCTTCCGCAGTGCTCATATACCGTTCATCTATCTTGCCAAAACCCAGCGTCTCACCCCCGAGTACATCATTGAAGAATTCTCCCGTGTCGTCTATGAGACCAGTCAAATCAAACCAGCCCCTCGCGGTCGCCCCATCCAGAAGCCTCGCGCCACTACTTCCCGCCTTTCTTCCAATTCCTCTAGCACCGCTCTCACTAACACTCCCACTTACTTCGAATCTTATTAACCCCACGCTAAAAATCAATCACGCCCCCAATACCGCATTAACTCCCAGGCTGTCTGGAAATTCCTGAGTATAGCAAAAAGAACCACACTCCTAGAATGTGGTTCTTTTGAATACTTATTGCAAGGAACTATTTAACAATCGTCAAGCTAATCTTACGACCATCCTTATCAATATCTAATACCTTGAACTTCTTGCGTTCGTTCAGAGTAAAGACTTTCTCTGGGTCAACATCATTACCATTACCCAATTCTGACACGTGTACCAAAGCCTCCACTGCTGGAGAAATCTGTACAAACGCACCAAATGGCGTAATCCTGGTAATTGTGCCTTCGACCTCATCACCACGCTTCAATGAGCTCACCTCTGATAGCCATGGATCTTCAGTCAATTGTTTCATCGAAAGTGACAAACGCTCCTTATCGATCGCAATAATCTTTGCATCAATCGTATCACCAACCTTTACATAGTCGGATGGGTTATTCACACGTTCCCAAGAGATTTCCGAAATATGAATTAGACCTTCCACGCCATCAACGTTTACGAACGCGCCAAAGTCCACCACGCCAGTCACCACGCCCTTTACGACGTCACCGACATGTAATTCAGCAAATCTCTCTGCTAAACCATCTTTGATTGCTTCTTTTTCTGAGAAAATCAGCTTGTTATCTTTGCGATTCGCATCCAAGATGCGCACCTTCATTGGCTTCCCTACGAGCGAATTCAATCTCTGCAAGATCTCATCCTTATCCGCTGAACCTACCCGTGGGTAATGCTCTGCCGACAGTTGTGAAACCGGCAAGAAACCACGGATTCCCTCGTACTCTGCTAAAAGACCACCACGATTTGCATCAAACGGCGTAATCTCAATGACTTCTGTATTATCAATGCGAGATTGGATTTCATCCCAACCCTTTTCTTTTGCTGCCTTACGTAGCGACAATAGCACACTACCATCAGCCATCTCAGCTTCGATCACTGATGCAGTTACTTCATCACCGATATTCAAGTTCTTCACAAAAGAAACTTCACGACGCGGAACCACCCCAACTCCCTTAGCTCCAAGATCGATCAAGATCTCATGCTTACGAATCGACATTACGATACCTGTAACTGTCTCTCCAAGAACTGCCCGCTCAGCGCTTGCGTCAGCGCCCGCCAACAATTCATCCATTGTTAATTTGGCTTTTGCCATATAATTTTATTATCCTTTCTTCAGGCTCGTTCACCAACCGCGCTGATAGTTCTCAGCTTTCTGCTAATCTAGCGACCCCGCACTCCAAACCACCCTCAAGAGCCCGCCAAAACACCCAAACATTCCCGCAATTCGTGAACGAACCCGAAATCTCCCCTTATTATACCAAAACTTCCATTCCTCGTCTAGAGGCTATTCTCAAGTCATGCTCCTAGCGCTTCACATCCTGGGCAATGATAGACCCCTCGCCTGTCCTGATAGCGTACCATCCCACACTTCCGACATACCGACCGCCGATGCAGCCACTCGCGATAAGTATCTAATTCATCCTCGACAAAATCCTCATCATAAGGTATATTGTATATATCACATAGTTGTCGTGCTTTATCCCAGGCGGAGCGCTCGATTTTGATGCGTTCCAAATCCGTATCAAAACTAAAATGCTCCAGCACTGCATGCCCTACTTCATGTAGTAGTTGCAAACAATATTTTTGTTCAATTTCCGCCAGCTTCGCCTCATCAGCGCCCTCCAGGCCCAACGCTTCCTGGCTAGGATATTTTTTTTGTTCACTCTCCGCGCCGGCATTTACGGATTGATGGACGGTTCCTGACTCACTTTTCATAAATTGTTCATAATAAACCGCTCGCGGCGGCCTATACATAAATTTTGCGCCCACCCGGAATTTCAACTCCGGATAGTCCGCCCTCAGCCTCAACAAAAGTTCCTCAAACCCCATCAATTATTTATACACCTCCAGTTAAAATCATTATACAGCAAGCCATTTTTTCTTGCGAGCATAAGCACTCCTACCACATCACTGCATCACTATTCTCATAATCCCGTCTTCAACCCGAACTAACTTAGTCCATTTTACCGAACACTACAAAAAACCTCCTTTTCAGGAAGTCTTTTGTAATAATAAGTTAATACGCGCTTAATTAAGCGGCTTTTTTGGCTGGACCACGACGGCTGATACGACCACCTTTAGCACCCGCGATACGAGCGAGAGCCGGGTTAGCCGCAAAGCCACCAGTATGACCATTTTGACCGCCTTTGCGACCAATCGTGGAATAAAACTCTTTACCGTATTTAGCACGGTTAGTTTGTGCAGCCTTGAGACCGCCAGCTTTAGTTCCTGACATCTGTATCTCTCTTTCTGCCCACCAATTATCGTTATAAACGCCACCCTTTTTAGGATGTTATAACCATTTTAGCATACTGCTTTAGTTTTGTCAATAGTTTTTATGCAAAAAATATGTTATAACTCCACAAATTCCCTATTTTACTAGTCTATATTCCCAAAATACCGTCAATACTACATCCCGCACCTAGTTTTCCCCTGTTGTGGAAAAGCCATCTTGACATTATTCATCAGGTGATATAAAATAGGGACAGTTTTAAGCAAAACCACTGCGAGGTTGCCTAAAACATCTCCTATCTTATCTTTTTCATTATTTATGTTAATGAACGACAGGTTGCGCTTAAAAAGCGCAACTTTGTTTATCGCCATAATTCCACCATCCTCTATGTCACACCAATCTTCAGTCTTCAATCTTCTTTCCGTTCATGCACATCAACCGCCTTCATATTTCGCCGTTTAAGCCCATTTAGGAGCCCTACAAGGCCATTCAAAGTGCAAACATGAGTCTAACTGCGTTTTCATTCCAATAACGCTTATTTCACCTAAAAACACCGTCAAAGACCAAATCGTTCATAACCAGCCTACCACCCACCTTCCCCATTTTAACCGCTAAACCGCAATTTAACGCTTGATTTTTAGCCCCAAATACGCTAAAATGAGGTAGTAGGGTTACTTTTAGTAATCTTCGTTCGTAAGCATTAGCTTGTGTTACAAATCTGGGGTAATAGCTCAGCTGATTAGAGCGCCGCCTTTGCAAGGCGGAGGTCCAGGGTTTGAATCCCTGTTACTCCACCATTTGGGGATATAGCTCAGCTGGTTAGAGCGCGTCACTGATAATGACGAGGTCTGTGGTTCAAGTCCACATATCCCCACCATCTTTACATAGCATAAGAAAAAATCCGGCCTCCAGCCGGTTTTTTGATTATCGACAATTAAAAATTATAATACACCCCGCCACTCACCATCGTCACCCCACGCGCCTTCGCTAACTCCGATACTGTCAAAAACTCATACCCCTGTTTCCATAGACTATCTATTATGCATGGTACCGCATCCACGGTTGTTGCATGAATGTCATGCACCAAAATAATCGCCCCATCCTTCGCCGCGTTTACCACACGCGTACAGACCGTATTTGCATTTTTGTCCTGCCAATCCCGTGGATCTATCGACCACAGCACCAAAGGCTGCGCCAATGCATTTTGCACATTTACGTTAAACGCTCCATACGGTGGGCGCGTAAACGGTGGTCTTGCCCCCAATATTTCTGTAAAAATTCGATCCATTTCCACTGCCTCTGCACGCACCTGCGCAAAGGACAACAACGTCAACTGATTATGATATGGTGTATGACTCGCCACTTCGTGTCCTTCAGCTGCCTCCCGCCTCAAAATATCTGGTGATCTCTGCGCCATCGTACCTAATACAAAGAACGTCACCTTTACATTTCTCGCCTTCAATAGATCTAGCAACCTCGGCGTCGTCGCTGCTGACGGACCGTCATCGAATGTTAAAGCGATCACCTTCTTCCCTTGTGCATCAGGCGTATCAATAGGTACATTTGGGCGTGGGTTAATCGGCTGCACTGGCTTTTCGTCTGGCACGGATGGATCTGGTTCTACGGGTTTTTCGTCCGGTTTTTCCTCCTCAGAATCAACTGAGCCAGACGTCTTATCAGACCCCGATGATTGGTCATCCCCCGTAATATCCCCTACCTCTACGAGCTCATCCTCTGTAAATACTAAAGTCCAATCCGTAGCGTAGGCCATCACCCCACCGCAATACACCACCATGGCACATACCGCGCCAACCAAACCCCACATCCACGGCATCATCTTGCGCTTTCGTCTCGATGTTCCCGTGTTTGGTATTATCTCATCCACCCTCATTTTTGGCTTAATACGCATTGTCGCACCCACTCATACATCGCTATTCCCGCCGCCACACCTACATTTACCGATCGCGTCGAACCAAAACTTTCAATCTCTCTTACGTCATCTGCCGCCTCAATCGCTTCAATAGTAAGCCCGCCACCCTCACTACCAAACATCAAAGTAGTATTTTCTGCAAACTTCTTGTCGCTTAAAGGTTTCACTCGCTCCGTATTATTTTCAATCGCTACAATCTCGCGCCCTCTCAACCGCTGGTCCGACACGAAATCTTCCAAATTTGCCCAGTGTATCACTTTCAGATACTTGTCGGTACACATCGCACCTCGCCGATTATACTTTTTACGCCCAATAATATGCACCCTCACCACATTAAAATTATTTGCGCTCCGCACAATCGTTCCCGCATTAAAATCATGCTCTATGTTCTCTATTGCCACCTCTAGTGCATTGCGCTTTTGCGCAAGTGCATCAAAAACCCGTTCATTCGACAAACCCTTATACTCATCTTGCAAGTTACGTGTGTCTGTTTGTTTTGCTAAAGGTTCCATACCCACCATTATACTACTTTTCCTACAATAAACACCAAAAACCTCACCTTAAAAATCCCCAGACCTTAGCCTAGGGATTTTATGATTTTTGCTCTATTTGGCGCCTTCTACCGCGCCAAACTCTAAGTTCAACACATAAGCTCGTCCATCAATCTGGAAGTTCACCAAAGTCGGCGCAATACCTACCTTGAGATTAAGCGTAATCGGCTCTTCTTTTGGTCCTTGCTTGGATGCTGAGTCTTCCTGTGCCCCCTTGACAGGAGAAGGCCCCGCTTCAGTGCCTAATTCTGCGCCCGCAAGTGGCACGCCAGCTCCATATGCATCCAACTTGGCCTGCCACGTCGACCGATCGCTCCCCAACACTCGCACGATCACTGGCCAGCTCGGCACGCCTTCACCTTTATGTTCACTCACATATTGCGCCAACTGTTTCTGACCGGGGAAATCGCCCAGTTGCTCTTTTAGTTTCTTGACTGCCGTATACACCACTTCGTCAGCGATTTTTCTTGACACTGCTTTTATCACCCTTTCTGTTTCAGACCCTATCACATTGTTTACCGTCTCTTGGTTAGCCCGAAATTCCGCACGCCTCTCAGCCGCACCTTTAAATCCACTGGAATTCCATTGATGACGCTTCTCTTTTTCACGCTCGGCCGCTTCCTTACGGTCAGCTCTCAACTGCTCACGTGTCCTTATCGGAATACGGTTAATTACCGTACCTGCTGGCAATTGGCTCCGCTGATACTCTGCTTCCTGCTCTTTTCGGAGCTTACGAATTCCTCCTGGCTCCTTCACGTAGGCAAGCCGCTTCTGGTAAAACTCTCTGTACTCAGTCTCAACTCGCTTCCGTTCCGCCTCTGGCAATTTAAGCTCATCTTCCGTCAAGTCCACTGGCTGAGTCCCTCGTTTGTACAATAATCCCGCCAGCCTTCTCAACAGATTCTCCACGCTACGACCTTCATACACCACCGCTATATTCGTTACCGACGGCAAATTCGGGTCATTGCGTAACTCATCTGCCGTCGGTAAACGACCTAACACCTCGGCTTTCTCAGCAACCCGCCTTAGCAACGCATCACTTTGGCTTTCCTGCTCCCACCAGGCATACGATTGCCCACTCATTTTGTCACCCCCCTTCATATAAGATATATTACCATCTCGAACAGTTTCGCGCTTTTTGCAAAAATCAGAACCTAACGTACTTTACCCTCACCATAACTAATTCCCATTATACCCTCCCCCGGGGCAAAAATCAATCTTACGCCTTTCGCCATCCGTCAGCAGCTCAACTCCAAACCAATTCACTCTCCCACCCATTACTCGGTTAGTACGATATAATCAAATACCATAACACATTCCCCGCCACAAATACCAACGCCATATTCCCGACTTTTCGTTTATCCTTACTCATTACTATAATTAAAAGTTACCGCACACAAAGCCAATACCTACCTAGTCATGTTATCATATTCACCAAAAATCACCCTCTCGGGTGATTTTTACATTTAACAACTTAGCTGTGCAATTCATCGAAAGTCAAAGCTTAAAGTCGCATCTCTCGCGAGCACTTGTGATATAAGCTTAATTACCACAATTACGACCGACCTAGCTACAGCATATATTGCTATATA
>Ga0137298_10125_pt1 | contig 72591 bp, 65 predicted proteins | sample RamsorincwithD2O_2_FD_97182 | JGI IMG/M metagenome (GOLD analysis project Ga0137298, IMG submission 97182) | Mouse cecal microbial communities from Vienna, Austria - Glucosamine amended with D2O | ecosystem: Host-associated > Mammals > Digestive system > Large intestine > Cecum | place: Austria...
ACGAACAGAATAATAAAGCAGTAGAATTTTATAAATCGCAGGGCTTTATTGTAATAGGCAGGCAGGCTCATGATGCTTTTGGCTACAACATGCTTCATTTAATGTATAGTGAGTAAAACTAAATATGAAAAAAATTTTTTTAGCAGTATTTATTTTTGTTTCTGTAAATATAGTTTATGCAGAAGAATGCAGCCGTCCTGTAATATTTCCATTAATTGCAAAACCTGTAAATGATACAGGCATGGAATATGCAAATTATAACTGGCGGGATAAGGCTGGGGCAAATCAGGCAGTATATGCAAGCTACCGCATTAGAGAAAACCGCACTAAAAAATTAATAAAAAAATCATTCCATGCTTCCCGTGATTTATATACAGATGTGTATAATGATACTGGCAGATACAGTTTTTTAAGTTCTAAAAATTATGTGGTATCAGTATCAGATGGTGAAGTATTAAGCACTGGCAGATTTTATGCAGGCACTTATGTTGTTACAGTTAAACATACAACATGTGATGGCAGAAATTTCATTATCCGCTATGGAGAGCTTGATAAAGACAGTATCAAAGTTAAACAGGGTGATAAAGTAAAACAGGGGCAGGTAATAGGAAAGCCGGGCTTTTTGCAAAAAAAAGATGTTAATGGAAATATTGTTCCAATAGATGTAATTGCAGACAAAGTTGTTTTTATGCTGCATTTAGAATATTTTGCAGATATTTCATCTGATGATGTTTTTTCAAAAGCATTTAGTAATAACAGGTATGACAGGCGAAGTGATATAAAAGACAGTTTAGAGTTACTAGAAGAAGGATATAATAATTCCTTTTGGGAGCAGGCTGCAAAATGAGAAAATTATTAATAGTGTTATTTACATTAATATCTTTTAATGTATATGCTTCTCCCTATGCAAACCCATGGCTTTATGATAAAATGCTTGATTTTATACAAAACCCTGCAGCATATAAGGATAATTTTACAAATGGTATAATACAGGATAGAAACCCTGATATAATTGTTGGTGCATTTATAGAAAATGCTTACTCTGTATATGAAAAAGAAGAAGAATTTACAAGTGAATTAAAATCATGTGGTGATAACTGCTATCAGGATAACAGCTCAAAAGATATACTGCAGTCATACCATAAGTTTTTTTATGTATCTGCGATAGTGCTGCCAGTTTCTGAAATATTAATACAAAACCCAGCAGCAGGTGAAAATATATCATATTATATACAAAATAAACTTGTAAGCTATACATGGGAAAATGAAAACTATTTAGTTATAACTATAAATAAAGATAAACTGGAATTTAAAAAACAAAAAAACAGTATTGTAATAACTACAACAATGCAGGTTTTAAAAAATTACATACTAAACTAATTAGATTAAGCTTGGTGAACTATGAAATACAGATATATATTATTAAACATAGTTTTTATATTATTTTATTCATTAAGTGTTTTTGCATATAATGAGCAGGATATTGATTTATATAATCACTCAAACCAGCATGGTGTTATTTTTCATGCAGAAGATAAAAGAGCATATTATGATAATATAACTTATGATGTAATAAGCTATGGCAAATGTAATAAAGAGCAGTATAAGATTATAAGAAATACCGCAAAAAAACTAAAAGATAAAGAACAGCCTTTCTGGATATATAAATACTGCATTAGAGCAGAATATAAATATAATACAGAAAGCATTATAAAAGCCTATAACAGCTACAGGTTTGATTTAAATAAAAGACTGCTTGAAAGCAAAGATTATAAAGTTATTGATAATATTGTGTCATACCTGCCTGTAAACTTAAAAAAAGGCAGCAATTATCTTTACTATCTAGGAATGAGAAATAATATTATTGAGTGGAGTGAAGATAATAATGTAATGCAAATAACACTTCCAATAATGTTTAGTGGTTTAATAACAACAATGAGTTTAGAAGAAGATAACAGTATATTAGTAAAAGAAATCTTTGTATATGAAAGACCAAATGAAATGCTGCCAAAGGATGAGTATAAAGATTTATTCATCAAATAACAGCTGAACTTTTCCAAAAAACTTAGAATATAGTCATTTAGAGCCTGATTTTTACAGGCGAAAAATCTATATTATATATTGCAATAGTGCAGAATATATTTAAATTATCTATATTTTCTCATGACTTAAAAGACATTACGGACATGCCATATTTTTCCTGCTGTTATAAGTATATAACATTATTAAATAACATATGAGGCAAAAATGGATAAAATATATATCAGTATTATATCTACACTTATAATAATTATCATATCAATTTCTATTTATATATTAATAAAAACTGGATTTTATAACAGTATAATTAAAGAATTGCAGTCAGAAAATAAATATCTGCTTTCTCAAATAAGCAGTGCTGAAAGTTTGATTGACTTTCAAAATGCTAAAATAAATAACTATGCAGTTAATATGAAAAAAGTAGAAGAAAAATATATGCAGGATATAGCTTATATTAACAAAAAATATAATGCATTGCAGGAAAAATACAAAAATGCAGGTAATGTAGAATGTTTAGGTATGATGAATATGATAGATGAAAACCAAAGGAGATTTTTAAATGAAAGAGAAAAGTAAACATTTTTTTATAAATTTATATGAAAAAGCAAAAAATTACATTTTAGAAAAAATAAAAGATATTATTAAAGCAACATCAGATGATTTTGCAGCTATAAATATAGAAAAGGGATATGCAGTATATTCTTTAAACTGGTGGTTCATGAAATCATTAAAGTGGCTTATTGCTGCCATTCTTGCAGTTTTAACATTATTTTTATGGGGCTGCAGCAGCACTGCTGTAACAAAATACTATCCAGTATCAGTGCCTGTTGCATGCAGTGTAGATATACCTTTAATGCCAGAATATAATGAAGATACAGTTATTACAAATTTAAATATATTGGCTTATGCAGAAAAACTTAAATCGGCTTTAAAAATATGTAAAAATGGAGGATTAAATGATTGATAGAGCATTTAATCTGCCTGCTGAAATATGGCAGTGGCTGTGGCTTTTTATTGTATCATTTACTGGCGGGGTTGTTGGATTTATTACAAAAATTTCCCCTACATTAAAAGGCAGGTCTTTCAGAGCAAAATTTTTAGCATTATGTATGGGAATGGTAAACAGTATGTTTATAGCATATATAAGCTATGAAATATTAATGAGTATTATTGATAAACAGGGTCTTGCAGTTGCTCTTGCTGGTATGGCAGCATTTACTGGCACTGATTTATTGATTATTATGCAAAATAAAATAATAGAATTAATTAAAAGAAAAATAGATGCTGTATAGGAAAATAAAATGAATACATTAAGCAAAAAAAGTATACAAAAACTAAACACATGTCATAGTGATTTAAAAAGGCTTATAAAGACGGTGGCATTAGAAGAAAAATGTGCAGTAATATGTGGTTTTCGTGGCAGATATGAGCAGGAAAAAGCATATTATGATGGCAAAAGCAAAGCCAAATGGGGTATGAGTAAGCATAATTTAAAGCCGTCTCAGGCAGTAGATGTGGTGCCGCTGCCACTTGACTGGAATAATATTGAACGATTTGAAAAATTAGGTAGAAAAATTATGCAGAAAGCTGATGAATTAAATATAAATATTAAATGGGGCAGAGATTTTAAAGGTTTAAAAGATTATCCCCATTTTGAATTAAATACAGATATTTGATATAACTTGCAGTATCGTTACCTTGTTTTTACATTAATATTTTATAAGCAGGTAACGATTTTTATTTCTGTTTGACAAATTTTAATTTTAGCTATATATAACTATATATTTATTTTAAATAAAAATATATCTTAAAAGGAGAGAAAAGTATGAATATTTCTCAATTTATTGGAGCATATAAAGATATGCTTACAAACTATTTTAATTTTCAAGGTAGAGTATCTCGCAAGTCATTTTGGTATGCAACCGCAGTAAATATTGCAGTATCAATAGTATTATCTATAATAAGCGGTATATTATCAAGTATTTTGTTTGTTTTTGCTTATATACCATCATTATACTCTCTTGCTGTTCTTTTGCCTTCATTGGGATATTCTTATAGAAGAGTGCAGGATATAGATAAAAATGGAATTTGGTGTTTAGTGCCTTTATATAATATTTATTTGTTTATCCAGCCTGGAACAGACGGAACAAACCAATTTGGTGACAAACCTGCTGAAATATAAAAAATCTATTGTTATGCTCTAAATTTATAATGATTTTTAGAGCATAACAATTTTACTCTTTATTAAAAAATACAGTCCAGCTACGCATTTCTGCTTCCTCCCTATTCGGTCGGGAAATGCTTGCGTTGTAAAAGACACTCCCCCTGTATTTTTTAAATCATGCTCTGCCGAAGCAAGTTCGTCTTCGCTTACTTTCAAGCTCGTCCTGAGTCTTATTTTTGGATAAGTCCATTCTGTCTTTTCTAACAGCTGTTTCAATATAGTTATTTTTTCCTTTTAATATTTGAATAATATGGCAGATATAAAAATAAGTAATAATAATTTAATAATGATTTATAAAAATACTTCATTGCAAAATAAGAAAAAATATGATATACTAACAATAATATCAAAAAGTGCAGAATTTTATAATATTTTTTCTATGAAATTAAAGTAGTAGTATATTACATATTATTGTAGAATAATAAGGAGTTATTTAATGAGTACATTTAGATCCTTTGTTATCAAAGAAAATAATGGAGCTATCGTTAAAGATGTAATCTTGGAAAATACTGAAAATTTACCAGCAGGCGATGTGTTAATTAAAGTAATGTATTCTACAATTAATTCCTATGATGTTCTTTTTTCAAGAGAAAATACTTCTTTTCGTAAAAATACATATCCTTATGTTCCCGGTGTTGATGCAGCAGGTATAGTTGTTGAATCTAACTCTACTCATTACAGGGAGGGAGATGAGGTATTAATATTTGGCAATGGTTTAGGTCAGGATGTGCCCGGTGGATTTGGTCAGTTTGTTCGTGTTCCAGAATCATGGATAGTTAGTCTTCCAACAGGGTTATCTATGCAGGATAGTATGACACTTGGCTCTGATGGTATTGCTGCAGCTATTTCGGTTATGGAAATTATGGCAGCAGGTATTCAGACTAATTCAAAAGAAGTTATTGTTGGCGGCTCATCTTACGGCATAGGTGCTTTTGCTGTTTCTATACTTGCTTTATGTGGTTATAATGTTACTGCAGTTACTAAATATATGGAATGTGAAGATTTTATTTATGAGCTGGGTGCAAAAGAAGTTCTTAGTATAGACAACTTTACAGATAATTCTGGCAAACATCTATTAGAAGATAAATATGTAGCCGGCATAGATACTCTTGGTGGTGATGTTTTAGATACTATGATACGCTCAGTTAAAGGTGGCTCAACTATTGCTGTATGTGGTGCTGTTCTTAGTGAAACATTTTCATCTTCATTACTGCCTTTAATATTAAGGGGTATCAACCTTGTTGGCATAGATTCTCTTAGATGTTCTCATAGTTTAAAAAGGGAAGCTTTATATAGATTAGCAGGTGACTGGTATCTTAAAACTCTTTCATTTATGTGTAATGAAATATCTATTTTTGAAATTAATGAATATCTTGATAAAATGAATAATAATCTAATCAAAGGCAGGATAGTTGTTAATCATAAGTTATAGTTGTTTAATATGTTTCATTAGGCAGGTTTTTTATGCTGCGTGTTATTGTATTTGCTTGTTTTATACTGTTCTATTTTAATCTGAATGCAGCCCCTGCTGTTACTTTTATTGAATTTACACCTATTGCAGCTATTTCAAATGGTTATTCTTTTGGTATTTCTGAAATAAAAGTTAACAAACACACAATTTATACTATCAGTTTTAAAAAAGGAAAAGATGTTTTTGCAGTTACACCTGAAAATATGCTTCGTGGCTATTATCCTGATTTAACATTTACAGGGCTTGCTATTAACAGTAATATTATAATAATAGGCGGCAAAGAAAAAGATTTTTCTAATAAACCTTGGATTTTTATGTTTAAAATTCAGGATAATAAAATATCTATTGCAGATATTATTACAAAAGCCACAGTCAATGAATATAAATATAATTTTGAATATAATCTTCCAAGTATTGATGCTCCAAGAAGTCTGCCTGATATAGATAAGGATAAAAAAGCAGAAATAGAGCTTGATTTTTATGAAACAGGCATCACATTATATGCAGAGATAAGAGATAAAAGTTTGAATATAGATTATTCATCATCAAAGTATAACGATATTTTTAATATGCTTGATATTATGGAAGAAAAAGATGACTATCAGTTTATGCAGTATTTAATGTATGGTGTTCTTGCTGGCAGGCTTACAAAGCAGCAGGCAGAAGATATGTATATAAGCCATATTAGAGAATCTAATCTTAAATTGCAGCATCTTATTACAAATATGAAGCGTATAAAAGGGCTTTCTGAGCAGTATCAAATCAGCAGCCAAATGGTTGAATATTTTTCAAGAGATATTGAACAGGATGAACTTTTTCAGCTTATAGATAGTCTTCCTAACAGCAGGGAATTTAAAAAGCGTATTTCGCTTTTAGATGAGCAGTTAAAGCTTTTAAAAATTGATGAAGTAATATTAAATGACTTTTCAACATATATAAGCGGATATTTAAATAACAGAGAGTTTGCAGATTTATTAACTATTGCAGCTGTTCCATCTTATATTGATATTAATGCTGTTATTTCAAATATTTTTATCTTGGATAGTATTATGCATAAATATGGATATAAAATAATTTATTTAAAAGCAAGTATATAATGTTTATTTTTATATTAGGGGTAATGGATTTTGAAAACAAATAGAATGGCAGGTTTTTTTATTATTTTAGCAGCAATATATTACTGCTGGAATGCTTATGTTTTGCCAGTAAGAGCTGATGAAGCATATCTTTATTTAAAAAGCATGGGTCTTTCATGGTCAACCCTTGCACCAACAGGTTTAATAGAATATATCCTTAAAGGCATGGATTTCTTTGGCTCATCTGCATTTCAGTTAAGGCTGCCGTCTATTATTTTTATTTCTTTTTCAGCACTTATTATTTATGAGCTTACATTAAAAATATCAAATATTTATGGTGCATGGTTTAGTATGATATTATTTTTTGTTTCACCATCTATTACTTATTCTTATATTTCAATGACACCAAATGCACTTTTAATATTCTGTTTTGCCTCATATATTTATGCTTTTTATATGGTCACATCTGATAAAGATAAATCTGTAAAATATTATGTATGGATGGCTGTATCTATTATATGTGCCATTAGTGTAGATTTTTCAGGCATACTTATTTTACTAAACCAGATTATTTATATCTTAATTAAAAGAGATATTCGTTCTGATAAAAAATATTTGCTTGTTATAATTTTATCTTCTGCAGCTTTAATGATATTTGCAGCATGTCATTACTATGGCATATTTGATTTGTTTTATAAATATCCAGTAGAGTTTGGAAACCATTTTGCATACAGACTGCTGCTTTTTATAATTATTTATCTGCCTGTTATATTTATTATTTTTGCAGCAATAAGGAATAAAAAAATAGATGATACTATGCTTCCATTATTTATATCATGTATTGTTTTTGCAGCAGGCGGTATTATTTTTAGTGCAGTATATGATTATGATGTTCGTAATTTAGGAGCACTGCTTATTCCTGCATTAGTTTTATCTGGTTATTATTATGAAATGTATGGCTATAAAATAACAATAGGTGTTATTACCACAGTTTTAATGCTTGTATCTGTATATACAAATATAAGCAGTAACTCATTTCTTAAACCAAAGTATATGGATAATATAAGGATGTATGAATCTATCCGTATGTCTATACAGGATATATCAGGAAGTTATGGCAGCTGTATTTTCAGCTATGACCCACAATTATCATCTATTCTTGCATATAATACATTTACTTATCCAGAAGCCTGCACAGTAACAGAGTGTAGAAGTGTTTCAGGAGTGTTTGTTTCAAAAGAAAAAGAAGATGATTTATCTAAATTTTTTTCAGAAGTTCAGGAAGCAAATATTTATAGATTTATGAGTATAAAAGATGGTAAATCAACATTTTATTTTTATAAGGTAAGTGGTTTAAAGAAAAATCAGCAGTAAATTAATTTATATGTAGAATAATATTGAAATATTTGGTGCAGACTTTCCCATTGTCTATTCTGAGCGTAGCGAAGAATCTAATTTGTATAAGCTGCAAGAATTATAAGTATAGTTTTAAAATTGTTACAGTTTTTATATTCTAGATGCTTCGCTTAAAAGCTCAGCAAGACATAGTTGCAGTTTTTTAATTATAATAAATAGTATTTGCAGTAGTATAATTATAATAAAGTATATTTTTAGATAAGTTCACATCTCACATATATTATATTAATCTACACATTGTCTATTCTGAGCATAGCGAAGAATCTAATTTGTATAAGCTGCAAGAATTATAAGTATAGTTTTAAAATTGTTACAGTTTTTATATTCTAGATGCTTCGCTAAAAAGCTCAGCATGACATAGTTGCAGTTTTTTAATTATAATAAATTATATTTTTGGATAGGTCTACATATCCACAGGTATTATAATATTAAGCAGTTAATGATATAATAGAGCCAGTATTATAAGATGATGCAGTTATTATTTGATTATTCTTCTGCTTTACTGATGTGATACTGCTTTCTTTTGTATTCTGCACTGGTGTTTGTGCTGCTGCCATATTATTATCTGTATTAGTTTTTTCCATATTTTCTTTTGAAGAAACATTTGCACTTGCAGATGAATATGTGTTTTCATCAATATTTACAGTAGTTTTTTTGCTTTCATTTTCATTTATGCTGGCAGTTGTATTTTCTGTGTTTTCTTTTGAACTTATTTCAGTATTTTTCTGGCTGTTTAATTCTTTTCTTGCATCATTCATCATCTGTCTTGCTTCTGAGGCTACTTTTTGGTCCTGACTTGATGGATCAGCAGGGGCAAGAGCTGCTTTGATAACTACCTGTGCTTTTGCAATAGTTGCTTCTGGGTCATCAGCAACAGGGGAAGTGTCTATATTTACACTGCCGCCAACTGCATACTGTTTCCCGTCTGGTCCAGTCTGATAATCATAGCTTGCACCACCCTTAACATAAGAACCGCCTGCTGCAATATGTGCCTGCTCATGAGTTTTCACTTCTCTATCTCTTGATTTAAGTTTATCTACTTGTTTTTGTTCTTCTTCTGTAAGCTGTTTATCAGAGTTACTGCTTTTTTCTGGTCTTGATGCAAGTATTTCCTCACCAGTAAAATATGATATATTTTTATTATCATCAGAATTATTACTTAAAGTATTTTTATTATTTTCTTCATAACTATTTGATATTATTTGATTTTGTGTTTGTTTTTCATCTGTTGCTTTAATATTTTCTTGTGTTTGAGTGTTAGACACATTCTTATTGCTTGATGTTTCATACTGAGATGAAGTAACAGGAACATAATTGTAAAAAGAATTAGTTAAAGCAGAAACACTCATAATTTCTCCGCAAATAGTGGAAGAAATCAGGCGTGCTGCCTTAATATCAACCTGATGATATAATTTACTATCATAAATATAAACTACATTTTAATATTTTGCAAGTAAAATAATAATTTTATAGTGAAAAATGCTTTTTAGCTTTTTGTGCAAAAAAAGATTTATGTTGATGAATATATTTGTTGATTAAATTTGTTCATATTGCTTAAAAAATAATCAAAAATATATAGAACAAATGTTGTTATTTGCTAGATATATCAAGAAAAATTAAAAAAAATTAGATTTTATTTTTTAAACTACAGTGCATGTTGATATTGCATTTATATCTTATTGATAAATCATTATATTTTTATGCAAAGTTATAGTAAATGGATTTTTGTATAAAATAGTCTGCATAATATTTTTATGTTTTATATATAATATTTATTAAAAAATTATGTAAAACTAGATAAAATAGTAATTATTTAATATTTTTATAAAAAAATAATATATAAATATATATTTAAATTGCTTGACTAATTATAAAAATTTTATTACAAATGGGAAAGGATGACATATAATGTATTAAAATGTCATAATATGTATAAAGAGGGTCAAGTGGGTTTTTCAGGTAATTATCTGAATAAGTTTGATGAAGCTGGCAGATTAAGTCTTCCTGCAAAAATGCGTGAAGAGCTGCGTGCAGGCTTTGGCAATGATGCATTAATGGCATACTCCATTAATGGTATAGTGAAAATCTACCCAAAATCCGTTTATGATGTAAATATGAAAAATATGCATGAAGCAGCAAAGCAGAATGCAAATGCATATAAAATATTTAGAATATTAAGTTCATCAGCTTTTGCTGTAGAAATAAACAGCTCAGGCAGAATGAATATACCTGCACAAATAAGACAGAGTGCTGATTTAAAAGAAGAATGTTATGTTATTGGTTCTTATGATGTTATAGAGCTTTGGAATAAAGAAAAATGGGAAAAAGAAAGTGCTTCTTTTGATTTAGCATTAGAAGATAATGCTGCTGTTTTATCAGGTTTTATGGATATGATTGTTTCGGAGTAATATAAGTGCATATCTCCGTTTTGTATTATGAGTTAATTGATAGTTTAAATATTTCTGCTGATGGTATATATGTTGACTGCACTGGCGGTGGTGGAGGCCATGCTGGTTTGCTGCTTGAAAGGCTTGGAGAAAATGGCAGGCTTATTATCTTTGACAGGGATATAGATGCTGTTGCAAGGCTTAATAGTAAGTTTGCAGAAGATAGAAGAGTAGAAGTTGTGCACAGCAATTTTGCAGATATTGATACTGCTCTTTTAAGCAGAAATATTGAAAAAGTAGATGGGATATATGCAGACTTTGGTGTATCATCCTTTCAGCTGCAAGAGGCTGAGCGTGGGTTTTCTTTTAGAAAAGACGGCCCGCTTGATATGCGTATGGATACTACTTGTGGAGAACCTGTAAGTGAAATCATCAATACTTATTCTGAAAGTAACCTTTCTACTATAATTTATAAATATGGTGAAGAAAGGTTTTCACGCCAGATTGCCTCAGCAGTGATAAAAAGGCGTGCTGTTAAACCATTTGCTGCAACATTAGATTTTGCAGAAGTTGTTAAAGGTGCTATACCTAAAAAATTTCATAAAAAAGGCATAAACCCTGCAACAAAAACTTTTCAGGCTTTTCGTATTTTTGTAAATGGAGAGCTTGATGCAGTAGAAACATTAATGAGTAAAGTATCTTCTCTATTAAAAACTAATGGACGGTTTGCTGCTGTTTCATTCCATTCATTAGAAGATAGAATAGTAAAAGAATGGCTTAATCATTATGCAGCACCATGCACATGTCCTGACAGTTTTCCAGTATGTGTATGTGGTAAAGAGCCAGAGATGAAAGTAATAACTAGAAAACCTATTGTTCCAAGCGAGAAAGAGGTAATGCATAACCCTCTTTCACGCAGTGCAAAATTAAGGGTAGGAGAGAGAATATAATGAGAGTAATAAGTCAAGAGAGAGTATCGGGCATAGGTATATCACTTGCCCCTGTTATGGTTATCAGCACATTAATTTTCGTATTTTGTATGGCAATACTTATGATATTTCGTCAGCACTGTATAAGTGAAGGTTATAAAATATCAGAGCTTGCTAATGAGCTTGATAGAAAATCTTTGCATTATGAAGCAGTTTCTCAAAAATATTCTGATGCTTTAAGGTGGGAAGTGCTTTTTAATAAGGCAGAAGAAATGGACTTTATTTTTCCAGTAGGCGGTAAAGTTTATTATGTTCAAAAGTAGCACAATATTTAAGCTTTTCAGCATATTTTCATTTGTTATATTTGGAATAGTATTTCTCAAGCTTTTTTATTTGCAGGTAATACAGGGCGAGAAATATGAGAAAATGGTGGAAGTTCAGAGTGATCCAAGACTGTCTGTATTTACTGACAGAGGATATATTTATGACAAAGACGGCAGGCTTTTAGCAAGGAATAAAAGTGCAGGCTCTCTTTATGCTTATAGAAAAAATATACCAAATAAATATAATTTTTTCAAAGCATTAGAAGAAAACGGCATAAAAGTAAGCCAGAAAACTAAAAAAGCATTAAAAGAAACAGATTCATTTACATGGATTGCAAGACAGATAGATTTAGAAAAAGCAGAAAAACTTGCGGGTAAGATTCAAGGTCTTGAATATTTTGTTGAAGATGCAAGATTTTATCCACAAGGCTCTTTGATGGCAAATATTGTGGGGTTTACTGGCTCTGATAATATTGGCAGAAGTGGTATAGAATACTTTTTAAATAGTAAATTAGAAGGTAAAAAAATAAATGTTACAAGTATAAAAGATTCTAGAAGAAAAGTTATTCTTTTTGAAGATAAAGGAGAGCTTGCAAAGCCTGATACTCAGGTATATTTAACATTATCATCAAGAATACAGGCTGGAGCTGAGCATATATTAAGAGAAGGTGCAAAAGTATTTGGAGCAAAAAATGGCTCTGTTGTAGCAATGGATATAAAAACTGGGGAAATAATAATTTCTGCTAATGTAAACAGCTTTAACCCGCATATTTACTGGAAATATCCAAGTGCATACTGGAGCAACCACAGTTTTAATTATGTTTTTGAGCCCGGCTCTATTTTTAAATCTGTAGCATTCAGTTATCTGCATAATAGTGATAAGCTTGACAGAAACAGGCTGATAGATACAAGTAAAAAAATAACTATTGGAAAATATACTTATTCTGATACAAAATATTACGGCACATTAACTGTTGATGAAGTTTTTACTCATTCAAGTAATATTGGTATGACTCAGCTTATTAGAAATGAAAATAATAATAAGCAGAGTTTTTATGATTTTTTAATAAAATCAGGTTTTGGCGATAAAACTGGTATATATGGAGCAAGCGAGGAAGCAGGTATTATTAAGCCTGTTTCAGCATGGTCAAAAACAAGCCTTACTTCTATGGCAATAGGTTATGAAGTCCTTGTTACTCCATTGCAGGTAGTTCGTTTTTATGGGGCTCTTGCAAATAATGGCATAATGGTAAACCCTAAAATAATATCTAAAATAGTAAGGGGTAATGAGATAGCGATACCAGAGCATGTTGAAACTCAAGTTTTATCAAAGGAAACTGCAAGCTATATGCTTGATTTAATGCAGAAAACTGTTGAAGACGGCACAGGGCAGAAAGCAAAAACTCAATTAACAAAAATAGCTGGTAAAACAGGAACGGCAAGAGTGTATGATAATAAAGCAGGTGCTTATTCTACTCAAAACTATTCTGCAAGTTTTGCAGGAGTTTTTCCTGCAGAAAATCCAAAAGTAGCTATGATAGTAGTGTATGAATCACCTAGAAGCTCAATATATGGCGGCTCAACTGCTGCAAATATTTTCAGGCAGATAGCAGAGTTTGTTTCTACTGAAAAACATTATTTTGAGCCGGAAATAGAGGTGGCAGCAAATGAAAATTAAAGAGCTGGTATCAAAATTAAACCCAGTAAAAGTTAATTACTGTGGCAAAGAAAATATAGAAGTTAAAAATATTGCTCAAGATTCTAGAAATCCGAAAGGCACAGTATTTTTTGCATATAAAGGTGAAAGTTATAATTCTAATAAAGATGCAGAAAATATATATAAAAGCGGTATGGCGGAATTTATTATATGCGAAGAAGATTTAGGTGATAATATCGCCCATGCAGTTATAAAAAATGGCAGGAAGCTTTTGGCTGCTGCTGTATCAGCTTTTTATAATGAGCCTATGAAAAAATACTGCTCTATGGCAGTAACTGGAACAAATGGTAAAACTACTTCCACATATATTATGGAAAGTATTTTTCATGAAGCAGGTATGAAAACATGCAGAATAGGCACTACTGGCATTATGATAGATGATGAGTTTGTAGAAATTGATAATACTACACCCTCTCCTGAGCTTGTATATTCAAGCCTTGCCCGCGGACTAGAAATCGGCTGCACAGCTCTTACTATGGAAGTATCAAGCCATGCACTTGCACAAGGCCGCATAAATGGTGCTTTTTTTGAAATAGCAGTGTTTACTAACTTAACAGGCGACCATTTAGATTTTCATAAAAATATGGAAAACTATTTTGAAGCAAAAGCACTGCTTTTTACTGATACTTACAGCAAACACAGAGTTATAAATGTAAGAAATGAATATGGTAAAAAATTAGCAGACAGAATAAAAGAAAACTTAATTACTTTTAATATTTTTGATAATAATGCAGATATTTTTCCAGTAAAATATACATCAACAGTGTATGGAATAGATGCAGAAATATCTGTATTTGGTAAAATAATAAATATTCATTCTATGCTTATAGGTGAATATAATTTAGAAAATATTTTAGGAGCAGTGGGTGCAGCTTATTCATTAGGAATAAGTTTAGATGATATAGCAAAAGGTATAAAAAACCTTAAAAATGTGCCGGGCAGGCTGGAGAAATTTAGTAATAAAAATATTACTGCATTTGTAGATTATGCACATACTGATGATGCTATTGTTAATGCCATCTCATCACTCAGGCAGGTAGCAGGCGGCAGAATAATCACAGTATTTGGAGCAGGTGGCGATAGAGATACTGCAAAGCGTCCTAGAATGGCTTATGCTTCCACAGAGCTTTCAGATATTACTATCATTACAAGCGATAATCCACGAACAGAAGACCCGCTTAAAATAATAGATGATATTGTAAAAGGTGTTAAGCAGGGCAGCAAATATTATGTAGAAGCAGATAGAGAAAAAGCTATTGCAAAAGCTGTATCTATTGCAAAAGAGCATGACATTATATTTATTGCAGGCAAAGGGCATGAAGATTATCAGATTATAGGAAAAAATAAACATCATTTTGATGACAGACTTGTAGTGCAGAAATATCTTGGAGCATTATAATGAAAGTATCAGATATTTTAACAAAAGTTCCTGTTATAAAGAGTGATATAGTATGTGATGAAGAAGTAAACGGTGCTTTTCTTGATTCCAGACTTGTGCATCGCGGCTCACTTTTTTTTGCATGCTGCGGTGAAAATGCAGATGGGAATTTATATGCTCAAACAGCATTAGATAAAGGTGCTGTTGCAGTTATTATGGATAATGAAAGCATATATAATGAAGTGCATGGCAATAAATTATTAGTTAATAATACTTTGGAATTTATGCAGCAGTTAGGAAGATACAGGTTTGATGAACTGCATAATTCAAATAAAATAGTGATAGCTGTTACAGGTTCCTTTGGCAAAACAGGAATGAAAGAAATGCTTAAATACATTTTCAGCCAGAATGAAAGAGTATATGCAACAGAGGGCAATAAAAATAATATGCTTGGTGTTATGCTTACAGGCTGTGGAATAGATGATAATGCTGGCACAATAATAATAGAGCTTGGTTCAAATAATTTTGGAGAAATCAAAGAGTTAACAGAAATTGTCCGCCCAAACACAGCAATAGTTACAAGTGTAGGGCATGCTCACATTGGCAGATTTAAAACATTTGAAAGGCTGCTGTTTGAAAAAATGTCTATAAGTGACGGCTTAACAAAGGACGGCGAATTTATTATACCTACAAAACTGACACCATTTGTTCCAAAAGGAGATTTTAAATTTAGAACTTTTGGAGAAAGTGCATTTTCAGGCATAAGAATAACAGAATATAAGCACCATGGCGAATATATTACATTTAAAACAAGTTTAACTGAAAAAGAGTTTAGGATAAATCATCCATATATGCATATTGCAGAAAACTCGCTTTGTGCCATATATGCAGCACTTTTATCAGGTATTGATGAAGAAAAAATTTTTGCTGGTCTTATAAATTATAAATTACCAAAAGGACACGGCAGTTTTGAAAATATTGGTGATATATTTTTAATTGATGACAGCTATAATGCAGGGTTTGAATCTTTTATAAAAAGCACAGAAAGCCTGCATTTAATTAATAAAACACCAAAATATGCAGTATATGGTGAAATGGGTGAAATAGAAGGGTATGAAGAAGAGCTTTATAATGAAATTACTCAGCTTGCTTTTTCTTATCCTGATATTAATTTCTACCTTACAGGGCAAAGCTATGCAAAAGCAAAAGAGCTTGAAAACAGAAAAATATTTTTAACAAAAGATGACTGTATAAAAGCAGTAAAAGAAATAAAAAACGGTGTAGTTATAGTAAAAGCTTCAAGAGCTAAAAAATTTGAAGATATAGTAAAAGTAGTAAAAGAGAAGTAGGAGCAGAGTATGCTTTATAATTTATTATACCCGCTTTCATCACAGTTTACATTTCTGAATGTATTTCAATACATTACATTCAGGACTATGTTTGCAACACTCACAGCCTTAATCATTACAATGCTTATAGGCGACATTGTTACAGATATGCTGAAAAGGTGGAAGCTCTCACAAATAACAAAAGGTTATGAGCCAAAACGCCACAAAGCAAAAGAAGGTACCCCAACTATGGGCGGTATAATGATTATAGGCACAACAATGATTTCTACATTATTATGGGCAGATGTTACTAACCATTATATTATACTGCTTTTAATATTATTTACAGGCTTTGGAGCAGTAGGGTTTGCTGATGACTATGTGAAAACTATTAAAAGAAACCCTGAAGGCTTAAAAGGCAGAACAAAACTTGTATATGAAATTATTATATCTACAATTGTAGTTTATTTATTAATAATGCTTGATAATTCTGGTAAAGTAACAAGCATAACTTTACCATTTTTTAAAAATTTTATAATAGATGTCAGCTGGTTTTATCTGCCATTTGCTGTATTTGTAATAGTTGCATGCAGTAATGCAGTAAATTTAACAGATGGCTTAGATGGGCTTGTTACAGTGCCAGCTATTACTGCTTTTGCGGTTTATGGTTTATTTGCATACATTATGAGTAACTATACATTTACAAACTACTTATATCTGCCGCATCTTCCTCAGACTGGGGAGCTTGCAGTATTCTGTGGTGCAATGTTTGGTGCAGGGCTTGGGTTTTTATGGTTTAATACATTTCCTGCAACTATTTTTATGGGTGATGTAGGCTCTCTTTCAATAGGCGGCTCATTAGGCTTAATTGCATGTATGGTTAAACAGGAAATACTGCTTGTTATTGTTGGCGGGTTATTTGTTATGGAAGCATTATCTGTAATATTACAGGTAGGTTATTTTAAAATAACACATGGTAAAAGGCTTTTTAGAATGGCACCACTTCACCACCATTTTGAATTAAAAGGCTGGAGTGAGCCGAAAATTATTATCAGGTTTTGGATAATTACATTTATACTTGCAATACTTGCAATAAGCACACTTAAATTAAGGTAGGTAAAAGTATGAAAGCTGCAATTATAGGATATGGCAAAAGCGGTGCCGCAGCAGAAAAATTATTAAGATTAAAATGCTTTGAAAGTATTGATATTTTTGATGATAAAAATGAGAAGTATGCAGATATTGCAGAATATAAAAATGAATATGACTTAATTTGTGTAAGTCCTGGTATTGATTTAAATAAATATACAAATATATGTGGCAATATTACAAGTGAAATAGAGCTTGCCTATGAAGAAATGAATAAGAATGCAAAAATTATTGCAATTACTGGCACAAATGGCAAGTCAACTACTACACATATAACTGCTCAGATAATAAATAATGCAGGCCTAAAAGCTGCTGCATGTGGAAATATTGGCTATCCTTACGGAATGGCAGTATTAGAAAAAGATGCTGATGTATATGTAATAGAGTTATCAAGCTTTCAAATAGAGCTTTTGAAAAAATTTAATGCTGTTTCAGGCTGTATTATAAATGTTACACAGGACCATTTAGACAGATATAAAACTATGGATAAATATTATAAAGCAAAACTTATGCTTTTAGATTTTATAGATAAAGATGGTTTGTTTGTAACAAATACTGATGAAATAATAAAAGCAGAAGTGCAAAAGCATAATATAAAAACTACATATATTGATGATGATTTAATAAACTATCCAAAATATAATGGTAAAATATTAGATTTTGGTAAATTTAAGATAGATACTTCTAAATTTAAACTGTTTGGAAAACATAATCTTATAAACTTATCCTATGCCTTAACTATGGCAGATAAAGTTTGTGATTTCAAAGGAGATGTTTCTGATTTGTTGGAAAATTTAACAAGTATGCCCCACAGAACTGAATTAATAGCAGAAACTGGTGGTGTAAAGTGGATAAATGACTCTAAGGCAACAAATGTAGATTCTGTTTATACTGCACTGCAAAGCATAGAGAAACCATCTATTTTATTGATAGGCGGCAGAGATAAGAAAAGTGATTATAAACCACTGGTTGATTTAATAAATAAAAACATAAGCAAAGTTTGTTATTTTGGTGAAGCAGCTGATTTAATAAAAAATCAGATTTCATCATTTTTAAAAGATGTAGAAGAAGAGTGCTTTGACAGTTTAAAAAACTGTATAAAAACACTTGCAGAAAATACTAAATCAGGCACAACCGTATTACTTTCCCCAGCCTGCACAAGTTTTGATGAATTTAAAAGCTATGAAGACAGGGGTGTAAAATTTAAAGAGTATGTGCTTGAATATACTAAATAGTGGGTAAGTATATGATAAATATTAAAGATATTCGGTTTCAAATACTTAGCATTTGTGCACTGCTTATTATGATAGGACTTATTTTTATATATAATACAAGTGCACCGCAGGCAATCAGGCTTGAAAGACATGAGCTTTATTTTTTTATTAAGCAGTTTATACATGTAATTATAGGCTTTATAGCTTTAATGGCAGCATATAAAATACCTTTGAATTTTTACAGAAAGTTTGTAATGCCAATATTTTTTGTAACATTAATTCTTTTAATTGTAGTGTTTTTTATGCCGGGAGCAAATGGTGCAAAAAGGTGGATATATCTTCCTTTTGTAACTTTTCAGCCATCAGAGATAGCAAAGTTTACAGTTGTGCTTTATTTAGCCCATTATTTAGATAAAAAAAATGATAAAATGTGGGATTTTATGACTGGGTTTCTGCCAGCTACACTGCTTGTTGGTATTTTGGCAGCTTTAATTATTGTAGAGCCTGATTTTGGAACAACTACATTAATAGTTATTGTAGCTTTTACAATGTTTATAGTTGGCGGAGCAAGGCTTACCCATATTTTTGGAATAGTAGGTATAGTTATTCCTATATTAGTTGCGGCACTGCTTGCAGGGGAATACAGAAAAGCAAGGCTTTTAAACTTTTTAGACCCATGGCAGGACCAGTATGGTGTAGGTTATCAGCTAATTCAGAGCCTTGCCTCAGTTGGCAGTGGTGGTTTATTTGGCAGAGGGCTTGGAAATTCTACACAAAAACTTTTTTTTCTGCCTGAAGCACATACTGACTTTATATATGCAATTATTGCAGAAGAAACTGGGCTTATTGGAGCAAGTATAGTTTTTCTTATAATAGTATTTTTATTCAGGAAAAACTTACAGGCTGCTTTTATACATGAAGATAAATTTAAAAGACTGCTTGTATTTGGTCTTTCATTTTTGATATTTGTGCAAAGTTTTGTGCATGTATTTGTTGTTATAGGACTTCTTCCTACAAAAGGTTTAACACTGCCTTTTGTTTCTTATGGCGGCTCAGCACTTGTGGTTACAATGTTTTTCATAGGTGTTATTTTAAGGTCAATAGATGAGGCAGAAGTGCAATGAAAGTAATATTTGCAGGTGGCGGCACCGGCGGGCATTTATATCCTGCTGTTGCAATTAGTGAACAGTTAAAAAAAAATAATATAAATTACTACTTTATGGTATCAGACAGGGGCATAGAAAGGAATATTTTAAGACCATTAAACTGTCAGTTTGAAGAACAGAAAGTGTCTGCTTATATGAACCAGTCTGTAACTGGCAAAATAAAAGCATTGTTTAATATGATAAAAGCTACAGGCAGAGCATTAAAAGTAGTGCAGAAAGGTGATAAAGTAATATTAACAGGCGGGTTTGCTGCTGCACCATCTGCAATAGCTGCTGTTTTAAAAGGCTGTGATTTATATCTGCATGAGCAAAATAGTGTAATGGGGCTTGTAAATAGAATTTTTGCAAGGTTCAGCAAAAAAGTATTTTTATCATTTGAAAATACTAAAAATGCAAAAGGCAGCTTAATAGTTACCGGCAACCCTGTAAGAGAGGTTTTTTATAATACTGCACCTAAAAAAGATTATACTGGCAGGCTGCTTATTTTAGGCGGCTCTCAGGGCAGCAGAAAAATAAATAAATTAATTTCTTCATCAATTGATGAAATAATGTCATTAGGCTTTAATGTTACACATCAGTGTGGAGCAAAACTTTTTGATGAAACAGTGCAAATGTATGGCAGCAAGATTGATGAATATAAGGAAAGGCTTATTTTAAAGCCTTATATAGAAAATGCAGTTGATGAAATGAGTAATGCTGATATTATAGTTTCCCGCTCTGGAGCAGGGGCTGTTTTTGAAATAAAAGCATTAAAATGCCCTGCAATATATATTCCATTTGCTGCAGCAAGTGAAAATCACCAGTATTATAATGCTTTAGAAGAAAAAGAAAAAGGCTGCTGCATAATACTTGAAGAAGATAAGGCAGGGACTGCATCACTAAAAGATGCTTTAAATGAGATAAAAGAAAATATTACAGTTTTCAGGGACAATTTAGAAAAAAGCCCTGTGCAGAAAAGCAGCGAAATAATATTTAAAGAATTAGAAATTATATAGATGGAGTGTAGAATTGAATAGTGTATTTGGCAGATTTTCCCATATACATTTTGTAGGTATAGGCGGCATTGGAATGAGCGGTATTGCTGAAGTGCTGCATAATATGGGATTTAAAGTAAGCGGCTCAGATATAAACGAAAATGCTAATGTCAAAATGCTTAGAGAGATGGGTATTAAAATAAGCATTGGTCATGATGAATCAAATGTTGAATATGCAGATGTAATAGTTTATACAAGTGCAGCCCGTGATGATAATCCAGAACTTGTTAGAGCCAGACAGGAAAGAAAGCCTGTTATTAAGCGTGGAGAAATGCTTTCTGAACTTATGAGATTAAAGTTTGCAGTAGCTGTTGCAGGCTCTCATGGCAAAACTACAACTACTTCTATGGTGGCAGAGATTGTCAAAGCTGCTAAATTAGACCCAACAATATTAATAGGCGGCAGATTAAACAGCACTAACAATAATGCAAGCTATGGTAAAAGTAACATAATGATTGCAGAAGCAGATGAGAGTGACAGGTCCTTTTTAATGCTTTATCCATCTATTGCTGTTATTACAAATATAGATTATGAGCATATGGAAAGTTATAAAGATTTTGATGATGTAAAAGAAAGTTTTACAGAGTTTGCTAATATGGTGCCATTTTATGGAACAAGTGTTTTATGTATTGATAATAATAATGTGGCAGATATAATACCAAACATTACAAAAAGATTTATCACTTACGGCACAAAGGCACAAGCTGACATTAGAGCAGTTAATATTAAAAAAGACGGTTTTAGTGTATCTTATGATGTTAAAAAAGGTGAAGATATTTTAGGGCATATTGAAATAATGCTTCCGGGGGACCATATTGTATTAAACTCTCTTGCAGCATTAACAGCAGCTATGGAAATGGGTATAGAGTTTGACATAATTGCAGAAACTCTTAAAAACTTTTCAGGTGTTCAGAGAAGAATGTCTATAAGATATAAAAGTGAAAAATATATTGTGATAGATGATTACGGCCACCACCCAACAGAGATTGCAACCACATTGAAAGCTGTCCGTGAAGCAAGCCCTGAAAGCAGTATTGTTGTTATATTTCAGCCACACAGATATACAAGAACAAGGGATTTAATGAGCGATTTTGCAAAATGTTTTATGGATGCAGATAAACTTTATATCACAGATATATATGCAGCAAGTGAAAAAGCTATTGAAGGCATTGTGGCAGAAAAATTAATTGCAGAAGTGAAAAATCATGGATTTAAAGATGTTTCTTATCTTCCAAATTTAAATGATTCGCTATCTGATTTTGATGATAATAATGAGAAACATACTATTATTATGACTTTTGGTGCAGGAAGCATAACTAATTTTTCATATATAATTGCAGATTATTTAAAAGAAAGGGGCAAATAATGGATAAAAACAGTAAAATATGTGTTATTTACGGTGGAATGAGTGCAGAAAGGGAAGTGTCTCTTAAAAGCGGCAAAAATATGGCGGACGCTCTTTTAAAAAATTTTCCTAATGTGTCGTTAATAGATGCAGATTTTTCTTTGGCTGAAAAATTAGCAGTATTAAAACCTGATTTATGTGTCATAGCTTTACATGGCACATACGGAGAAGATGGCTGTGTTCAAGGTATGCTTGAAATGATGGGAATACCTTATACTGGTGCAGGAGTTGCTGCAAGTGCTGTTGCTTTTGATAAACTTTTAGCAAAACATACTTTTATAGATTATGGACTACCTACACCAAAATATACTATTTTAAAGGAAGATGACAAGCAGCCTCCATTTATGCCATGTGTTGTAAAACCAGCAAGGCAGGGTTCAAGTATAGGTATTAGAATAGTAAAAGATATAAAAGACTATGCAGCAGCTGTTGAAGAAGCATTTAAATATGACAGTAAAGTATTATGCGAAGAATTTATAGAAGGTAAAGAGCTGACTATTCCTGTTATGGATATGCAGGCATTTCCACCTATATGGATACGACCTAAAAAAGGCTTTTACAACTATGAAAATAAATATACTGCTGGTATGACAGAATATCTGCTTGATACTGGTTTAAGTTCATCAAGGCTTAAAAGTTTAAAAAAACTTGCAGTAAAAGCATATAGTGCATGTGGCTGCAGGTCTATGGCAAGAATAGATATTATTGCAACAGATAGAAAATTTTATGTAATAGAAGTAAATACTATTCCTGGTATGACTGCCACATCATTAGTGCCAAAATCTGCCAGTAAATTAGGTATTTCTTTTGAAGATATTGTAAAAAGAATTGCAGAAAGTGCATCACTTGATAATAAATAAAGGAAGGGGATAAGATAATGAAAGGCGGCATTATCAAACTTGTATTATTATCAGGGTTTGTTTTTGGTGTAGGCTTTGGAGCTGCAACAGTAGTTAATAAAATAAAGCAGACTAATGTGTTTGTCATTAAAAGTGTAGAAGTGCAGGGAGTAATCAATGCAGACAGACAGGCTATTAAAAAGATAGGCACAAAGTTTATAGGGCTTAATCTTTTTGACAGCAGGCTTAAAGAAACTATTGTTTCAGATGACCCATGGGTGCAGCGAATAATAGCAAGCAAAGTATTACCTGATAAAGTTAATTTAATAGTTTATGAGGAAAAGGCTTTATTTCCTTTTAAAAACAGGCAAAACAAATGTTTTGTATTTACAGGCAGCGGCAAAGAAATGTCTTTTACCTGCAATAATGTAAATATAAAAACAGCAAATAAAATTCATTTTGATAATGCTATGAAATTTGCTGCTATATTAGAGCAGATGCCGGAACTTAGGGATAAACAGATAACCTTAAAAGATTACAGTTTTGAAGTTGTAATGGGTAATGAAGTGCTTCGTTGTCCTTATGATTATGAGCTTTTGAAAAATAATTATGTATTATATGAAAATACAATTAAAGAAAGATATAAAAGCATAGAATATGCTGATTTAACTGTAAATAACAGAATATATGTAAAGGGGGTGCTCCATGCCTCATAAAGATAATATATATGTAGGTCTGGATATTGGCACAACAAAAATATGCACAGTTGTTGCCCGCCAGAATGCAGAGGGTGGTATTGATGTTATTGGGCTTGGTTCTGCTCCAAGCACAGGTATTCGCAAAGGTGTTGTTATAAACATTGATTCTACTGTTAAAGCAATAAAAGATTCTGTTGCTATGGCAGAAAGAATGAGCGGTGTAACGATTAAAAGTGTATGTGCAGGTATAGCTGGAGGCCATATTGAAAGTTTTAATGAAAATGGTGTTGTAGCTGTAAAAAATGGTGAAGTTACTGCCAACGATGTAGCAAGAGTAATAGAATCTGCTTCAGCTAAAAATATACCTGTAGGTTATGAAGTGCTGCATATTCTTCCACAGCAGTTTAAATTAGACGGACAGGATGAAATAAAAGACCCAATAGGTATGTGCGGTGTCCGTTTAGAAGTTGATGTGCATATAGTAACAGGAGCAGTTTCTTCGGCTGCAAATATTACAAAATCATGCTCAAAAGCAGGTATTGCAGTAGAAGATATTTATTTAGAACAGCTTGCGTCAAGCGAAGCAGTGCTGACTGATGAAGAAAGAGAAATCGGTGTATGTTTAATTGATGGCGGTGGTGGCACAACTGATATGGCTGTATTTAACAGAGGAGCATGCTATCACACAGCAGTTTTACAGATTGGCGGCAATAACTTTACAAGAGATTTAACAAGCGGTCTTTCTACAAGTGAAGCAGAAGCGGAAAAAATTAAAATAACAGAAGGCTGTGTATTAACTGACTTAGTAGGTGCTGATGAAGTGATAAGTGTGCCATCCGTTGGTGGCAGACCGCCAAGAACTATTTCTAAATCAGTTATGGCTCAAATATTGCAGTTAAGAGCAGAAGAAATATGCGAGCTGTTTTTAGGCGAGATTAAAAATAAAAAATTAATGGATATGCTGCCAGCTGGTGTTGTTATGACAGGCGGTATGTCAAACTTTAAAGGCATAGAAGAGCTTGCTTCACATGTATTAGGTTTAAATGTGAGAGTAGGTCATCCTGTTGGTATTGGCGGACTTTCTGATCAGGTAAATAATCCAATATATGCAACAGCAGTTGGGCTTGCAAAACTTCATGCAAAAAAAGGTCATTCCCAAAACCTTATAAGCAGTGATTACAGTGAAGACGGCTTATTTAAAAAAGTTGGGGACAGAATGAAAGACTGGTTAAAAGAGTTTTTCTAAAATTAAAGAGCAAATAAAAATAATATTAATAGAAGTTTAAAAGCTGTTATTTTTTTGGCGTTGAAAATAGCAGCAAAAGGGGATATTATAATGGACGATTTATTTTTAAATGAACAAATACCTTATGAAAATGGCGCAAGTATTAAGGTAGTAGGAGTAGGCGGAGCAGGTGGCAATGCAGTTGCCAATATGATTTCTGCAAATGTTGGAAATGTAGATTATATTGCAGTAAATACTGATGCTCAGGCTTTAAGAAAAAGTGGTGCAAATACATGCATCTTAATTAGTAAACTTGGTTTAGGTGCAGGCGGAAGACCTGAAAAAGGTAAAGAGTATGCACTTGAAGCTATTGATGAAATCAGAAACTCTATAAAAGATGCTGATATGGTATTTATTACTGCTGGTATGGGTGGCGGCACTGGCACTGGTGCTTCTCCTGTTATTGCAGCAGCAGCAAAATCACAAGGAGCATTAACTATTGCTGTTGTTTCTACTCCCGATTCTATGCTTGGAGAAGAAAAAGTAAATATTGCTCAGGATGGATTAAAAGAGTTAATGAATCATGTTGATTCATATATTGTAGTTCCAAATGATGGTATGCAGCAGGCAGGTCATAAATTAACATATAAACAGGCATTAAAAATGGCTGATGATGTTCTTCGTCAAAGTATTCAAGGCATTTGTGAAATAGCTAGCGGCAGTGGTCATATAAATATTGACTTTGCTGATATTAGAACAGCTATGGAGCATCAAGGCAAGGCTGTTATGGGTATAGGAACTGCAAGCGGTGAAAATAGAGCTAAACAGGCTTTTGAAAATGCATTAAAAAATCCGCTTTTATTAGATACAAGTATAAAAGGTGCTCATGGAGTGCTTTATAATATTTCTGGTCATGAAGATGATTTATTAATGGATGAAGTTGCTGAAATTACTAAATTAGTAAGAGAATATGTTGGAGAAGGCGGTAAAACATTAATTAAACAAGGTATTTTATATGACAACAGGACTGATGGAACTATATCTGTAACAATTGTTGCAACAGGTATTAATAATACAAAAAGTCATGAAAATTTAACAAAAGTAGATGAAATTAAAAAAGCTAAACCAACTGGTGCTGTTGTTACAAGTATGCAGGATAAACTTAAAAAAATATCAAAAGAAGACCGTAATCTGCAAGGTATAAGCAGCAGATTAAATGAAGATTATTTTGAAATACCAACATATTTAAGAAAACAAAACGACTAATATGAATATCGTCCATTTAATCAATGTGCGGTGGTTTAATGCTACCGCATGGTATGCACTAAGGTTAATAGAAAGTGGTATACTTGCAGGTGACAGAGCAGCTGCAGCAGGGCTGCCTGATTCTCCTGTAATTAATAAAGCAAAAGAATTAGGGGTGCAGACTGTTGAAGCACCTTTTACTTCTAATAACTTTTTTGACTTTTTTAAAAATCTTAGAAAAATACATAAGTTGATTAAGGACATTGATGCAGATACTCTTGTATGCCACAGGGGAGAAATGTTTTGGATAATCGCTCTTGATAAGTTTATATTTAGAAGAAAGTATAAACTTATAAGAGTGCGGGGCGATGTAAGGCCGCCAAAAACTGATATATTTAGTAAGTTTACTCATAATACTGCATGTAATCATATTATTACTTCTGCAGATTTTATAAGAACATTCTTTATAGAAAAACTTAAAACAAATGCAAATTATATTGATACTATATATGGCGGAGTAAATAGAAGTGTTTTTTATAAAGATTATAAAAAACGCATAAATGTAAGGCAGCACTATAATTTTAAAGATGATGATTTTGTAGTAAGTGTTGTTGGCAGGTTTGACCCAGTAAAGGGTCATAATGTTTTTTTAAAAGCATGCAGCAGAGCATATAAAAATGGTTTAAAAGAATTAAAGATTATGCTGGCTGGCTTTCCTGAAAATATTAAACTTGATGAGATGCAGAAAATGGTAGAAGATAACGGATTAAATGATATTACTATTATTACTGGTAAAGTTGATGATATTACAGGAATTATGAATGCATCAGATTTAGGGGTAATATCTTCCTTAGGAAGTGAAGCGGTATGCAGGGTTGCTATGGAGTTTATGGCATGTGGTGTGCCTGTAATATCAAGCAATGCTGGAGTTCTTCCAGAAATGCTGCCACAGCAATACAGATATGATATATATGATGATGAAAGGCTTGCTTTTCTTATAACAGAAAAAAAAGGCTTTATTAAAATATATGACCAGAAAGATTTTTATAATGAATTTATAGAAAAAATCAATTTACATTCATAAACAGGCTCAGTATGACTTTTGTGTTATAAGATTATATTTATTCCTTACAATTAATACTCAAGAACTTTTGATAATACAATAAAAAAAGAGCTTCTTGAAAGCTCTTTTTCTTTATATAATTATTTCATTATTTTTAAATTTATTACAAATAAAATAATGGCAACACCTACAATTATCATTGCTATACCAAGCACAAGGCTGATATATACTGAAACTATTTTAGGAACAGCAGCAATTAAAAGTGCTAAAAGAATACCAGCAATGCCACCAGCCATTAATACTTTCCATGCAGGATAACTTCTTTTTTTCCATTCAACAGCTGTTACAACTGCGGTAACACTTTTTAATGCTATCCAAAAACCTACTAATAATGGAAGAAAATTTTCAAGAGCAGACTGGCTGCTTAATAGCATAACACCAATTAATATAGAAATACCACCCTCTATTAAATAGTAGATAGAGCCTTTAAAATCTCTTAAACTTATAAATAAAAATATATTTGCAAGCCCTGTAAAAATCATTAATATGCTTATAATCAGGGCAAATGCAGCCATTGTGCCTGCAGGATTCATTATAATAATTACACCAAATACTATAAGAAGCACTGCAAAAATAATACTTGTTAAATAGTTTGCTGACATAATATCTCCTTAAAAGTGGTATGAAAACCCAATGGTATATTTAAGCTGCTGCATATCAAGTGTATCTGATATACTGCCAATACCTGCTAAATCTAAATTAAATTTAGGATTTTGAGAATAAGTATATCTAAACTCAAAAAATGCACCCCATCTGCCGTCTTTTGTAAAAAGATATTCAACACCTGCAAATGCATCAACCCCTATTAACTGGCTGTTTTGTGTAAAATCATTATAGTAAACACCGTTATTTGTTCCGCCAGAAATATCAAATGCAGCAAAATTATATGATACACCAATACCTATCCATGCATTAACTATATTTGATGAGGTCATATAAGCAACATTTAGTGCTACTGGTGCCATATTAGCCCTGCCTTTTATCTTCTGATTTTTTGTAGTGAAATCGCCGCCAATATAGTCTGCACTAAGTCCTATAGAGAAATTGCCCCAAAAGTCATTTAATATATTATAATATACAAAACCACCTCCACCGGGAGCTAAATCACCCCATTCATTAGAAATTCTGTCAGTTAAATTGCCAGTAATGGCTGCCATACCATACCTTTTTGCATAGCCATAATTATATGGCTTATTAGTTCTGTCATCTGCATAAGCAAAATTACAGGCAAATGATAAAGTAATAATTACTAAAAATAATTTTTTCATCTATATGTTTAGTCCTCAATTAAATCTGCAGGGTTTATTGGATACTGCCCAGTAAAACATGCAAAACAGAAATTATTATCTATAAGCACTTTTTTCATTCCTTCAAGAGAAATATATCCAAGAGTATCTGCTCCTATAAATCTTCTGATTTCATCTTCTGTATGTGTATTAGATATAAGCTCTTTTTTTGTTGGAGTATCTATTCCATAGTAACATGGATAACTTGTAGGCGGAGCAGAAATTCTCATGTGTATTTCTTTTGCTCCAGCATCACGAAGCAGTTTAACTATTTTTTTACTTGTAGTTCCGCGGACAATAGAATCATCAACAACAACTATTTTTTTACCTTTAATAAGGTTTCTAACAGGGTTAAGTTTTACTCTGACACCAAAATCGCGGATATTTTGTGATGGCTCAATAAATGTTCTGCCAACATAGTGGTTCCTGATAATACCAAGCTCAAAAGGGATTTTACTTTCTTCAGAGTAGCCAATAGTTGCAGTAATACCAGAATCTGGCACGGGTATAACAATATCTGCATCTACTGGACATTCTTTTGCAAGCATCTTGCCAAATCCTTTACGCACTTCATAAACAGACTGACCAAACATAAAAGAATCAGGTCTTGCAAAATATACATGTTCAAAAACACATGGTGCAGGGTTTTCTACTTTACCATTAGGAAAGTATGATTTTACACCACTTGCGTCAACAACAACCATTTCGCCCGGCTCTACTTCTCTAACAAAATGGGCATCAATTAAGTCAAGAGCAACTGTCTCGCTTACAAATACATAGCCGTCTTTCATCATACCCATAGCAAGCGGGCGGACACCGTGTGGGTCTCGCATAGCAATAAGTTTATTATCAGCCATAAATACCATAGAGTATGAGCCTGTAATTTGAGTCATAACATTAGAAAGGGCTGTAATAAAGTCTTCATTTTTTAATCTTTTAGCAAGCAGGTGCATAATAGTTTCAGAATCTGTTCCAGTAGAGAAGATTACACCATCTTGTATAAGCTGCCTGCGGATTTTAAAAGCATTTATTAAATTGCCATTATAAGCAAGAGCACAGTCACCAATTGGCAGTTCTGCTATTATTGGCTGAAGATTTCTTGTTGAAAAAACACCATCTGTAGGGTATCTGTTATGACCAATAGCTATTTTGCCATGTAGTTTTTTAAGACGCTTTTTTGTATAAACATCTGCAACTAAACCTTCTCTTTTTTCTGAATTAATATGTTCACCATCATAGGCAGCAATACCTGTGCCCTGCTGACCTCTATGCTGCAAGGCATATAAGCATAAGTAAACTAAATTAGCAGCCTCATGGTTGCCATATACACCAGCTATTGCACATTCATCATAAAATTTATCTGCACCATCAATCACTATAACACCTTTATAATTATTTGATTTATCTATATATCATAAGAGAATATAAATGTCATTAAATTTTATAAAAAATAATTGCTTTTTTTCATATTTAGTAGTAGTAATTTGAAAAATAATACTTAAAAACAGTAACTAGAAATCTATGGTGTTTTATGGCACTTATTAAAAATAGAAAATTTGCTTTAACATTATTTTGTATAGCTGCCTTATATTCCACATGGGGTGTTGTATATCTTAGTATAAAGTTTGCTCTTGTTTCTTTTCCGCCAGTTTTGCTTTCAAGTATAAGATATATGTCCGCAGGCTCTATATTTCTGCTTTGGTCATTTTTTATAAAAAAAGACAGGGCATTGCCTGCAAAAACACAGTTTATTACTATTTTCTTTGCATCATGTATGATGATAGTAATAGGTGGTGCATTTTTAAATATATCAGGTCTTTACATTAATTCTGGCACTATTGCTCTTTTAATGGGCTCTACCCCTTTATGGATGGTTGTAGTAAGCTGGTTTCTTGGGTATGACAAAAAGCCTTCTGCATCTGTCTTTGCTGGATTAATTGGCGGCTTTATTGGTGTTGGAGTGCTTGCTGTATCAACTGGTATTTTAGGCGGGTCTAATGCTGTTTTAGGCATTATAACTATATTTATATCTATGGCAGGCTGGGTGGCAGGCTCTATTTTTTTAAAACACAGGCATTCTGATATGGATATGATTAAAAGTCTGGGCTTTCAAATGGTTACAGGCGGTTTAATAATGTTTGGCATATCTTTTTTAACAGGGGAGTGGGCTGGCTTTGATATATCAGAGATTACATTAAAAGCATTTTTAAGCACTCTGCATTTAATATTTTTTGGCTCAATTATAGGTTATACTTGTTATGTATGGCTTTTATATAATACCCCTACTCATATTGCTATTTCTTATGCTTATGCAGAGCCTGTTGTGGCAGTTGTTGTGGGAGCTTTATTTGGTGGAGAGCCTATTAACCGCATAACTATATTTGCTTGTGTTTTTATAATAATCTCTGTATTTTTTGTTATAAGAGATAAAAAATAAAATTAAAAAAATTTTGAACTTAATATTATTATTTATGTCATTTTTATATAAGAGGGATAAAATGAGTGATGCACAGGTTATTGAACAAGTTTTAAATGGCGATACAGGTGCCTTTGAAATTTTAATATTAAAATATCAGTCGCAGATATTTTATTCTGCTTTAAATATAGTAAAAAATAAAGAATATGCAGAAGATATTTGTCAGGATGCTTTTTTAAAAGCATATCAAAAACTTGATACTTTAATGGATAAAGAGCATTTTTATCCATGGTTAAAACGCATAGCAGTTAATCTTGCCCTTAACCACTATGAAAGAGATAAAAGAATAGTGGATATGGAAGATGAAGAAAGTGAAGTGGATTATTTTGACAGGTTGACAACTGGCGAATGTCCTGAAGACTATATTATTAAAGATGAGCTTAAAAAATATGTTAAATTTTTTGTAGACGGTCTGCCTGACAAATTTCGCAATATTATCATTTTACGCGAAGTAGAAGATTTAAGTTATGAAGAAATAGCAGAGATGTTAAATATATCTTTAGGTACTGTTAGAAGCAGGCTTTTTAATGCAAGGCAGATAATAAAAGAAAGACTTATTAAACAAGGTCTTATAGACAACGCTTTTGCAGAAGCTAAATGAAATGGAGCATAATATGAAAAAAGAATGTGTAGATATTAGACCTCTTTTATATGCTTATATTGATAATGAACTTGCAGGTGAGCAAAGCAGTATTGTTACAAGTCATATTTCTGAATGTGAAAGCTGTAAAGCACAACTTGCGTCAATGTATAGAGTGCGTGATATGGTAAAATCAGTTTATGCACCAAAAGAAGATATTGATTTATCTAAAAAAATTATGGCAAATATTAAATTTAATAATAAATATGGTAAAATACAAACTACTAAAATAAAAGAGAATATGGAAGAAAAAACTGTCAATATAAATAATAAAGCAAAGCAGTCTTTGCCAAAAATAGTTGCTGGTAAAGTGCTTTATATTGCAGTTGCAGCTGCTGCTGTAATATTTGCTATTGCTGCAACTGTTACATATTTTGAAAAATCTAACCCTGTGTCTGTTGAAATGGCAAACCAAACTTATGATAAATTTGAAGATTATGTTTTAGAGCATTATACAAACTCTTATGCAGGTCCGTCGGCTCAGGCATCAGTGATTTCGGTAAATTTTGAAAAATGATTCGGTTTATTCTTTCCATAGTATTGCTTTTATCAACAGCAGGAAATATATTTGCTGCTGATAAAGCAGTTGTCTTTAAATGTTTAAATAAAAACAGGTATGAAGTCTATCTAAATCTGCAGGATGATTATAGAGCAGATTCTTCTATGCTTGGTTCTATTTCCCGCCAGCTTTTAAGGGGCTTTTTTTCAATAGATAGAATACCTGATAAATATTACAGTGTTGAGAAAATAGATAATATTTCTTATTTTGGCTTTGATATAACACAATATACTGTTATTCCAAAGGATAAAGACAGGTTTAGACAAATATTATGGCTTGATAACAGCGAGCGTATTGTAAAATTAGAAGTATATGATAATGTAAATACATTCATGTTTGCTTTCAGTGGCTTTGACTATATGAATGGAGCAATGCACAGCCGTCATCATAAAGGCATGGGGCATGGTATGGGCAAAGGAATGAAGCGAGGCACGGTGGGGGGGGGCTTAGGTGAGGAACGAGAAGGTCCTAATGGCTATCGTGGAAATGTAGCAGATAAATTTAAATTTTGGGATACTCCAGAGTTTTATCACGGGTTTAGACATTTCCACACAACAGTTTTTAATAGAAATGTTTTTGATTTATCATTTGAAGATGGGATAAACAGATTTTCAGTATTTATAAAACCAGCAGACAGGCAGATAGAGCCTGTAAGCACAATAGTTTATGGTAACTATTTATTCAGCAGAATAATAGATGATGTTGAATACACTGTATATGGCACAGTATCTTTTGGGTTTATGGAAGATATAATAAATCTTATCCATGAAAATATAAAAACAGTGATAGATACTGCATCACAAGGCGGCATTTTAACATCAGAAATTTATAATAAAAAATGATACCTTTCAAGGAGGAATTTTAATTAATGAAAAAATTATTTTTAGCAGCAATGCTTATTTTAGCTTTTACGGTAAATGCTTTTGCAATACCTTCTAGTTTTTCGCCTGTTGTAAAAAAAGCAGCTCCTAGTGTTGTAAATATAAGCACAACAAAAACTGTTACTCGCCAGATAGACCCATTTTTTCAGGATTTTTTTGGCGGTATGTTTGGTGGAACTCATCCATTTGGCTTTGGAAACAGTGGTCTGCAGAAATATAAATCTACTGCATTAGGCTCAGGGTTTATTATTGATAGAGATGGTTATATAGTTACAAATAACCATGTAATTGAAGGGGCAGAAGAAATTATTATTAAATTTCAAGATGATAGAGAGTTTAAAGCAGAAATTATTGGAACAGACCCGCTTACAGATTTAGCACTTTTAAAAATTGATACAAAAGGTGCAAATATTACGCCTATTTTATTAGGCAATTCAGATACAGCAGAAATTGGCGACTGGGTTGTGGCAATAGGTAACCCGCTTGGTCTTGGCGGCACAGTAACAGCAGGTATATTATCAGCAAAAGGCAGAGTGTTAGGTGATGGACCATACGATAACTTTATACAAACAGATGTTTCTATTAATCCCGGAAACTCTGGCGGTCCGCTTGTCAATATGGACGGGGAAGTAATAGGTATTAATACTGCAATTATCCAGTCAGCTCAAGGGCTTGGGTTTGCTGTGCCTGTAAATATGCTTAAAAATATACTGCCAAAATTGAAGAAAGATGGCAAGGTATATAGGGGCTGGGTAGGTATAGTTATGCAGCCACTTGATGAACAGCTTGCAGCATCATTTGGTTTATCTGATACAAAAGGTGTATTGATTGCAGATGTTACAAAAGGTGAGCCGGGAGATAAAGCCGGGCTTAAAGCAGGAGATGTTATTGTTGCAGTTGATGGCAGGCAGGCACAAACATCAAGAGAGCTTGCAGGTATTATTGGCTCAAAAAGTCCAAATGAAAGAGTTGTTTTAACAATTATCCGTGATGGAAAAAGGCAGAATATTACTGTAAGATTAGGAGAAAGACCAAGCAATAACCAAACAGCAGCAAATTATTATAATGTTAAGCCAAAACAAAGAGCTGGCGATATTGTTGTAAAAGATATAGATGCACAGCAGGCTAGAAAGTTAGGCATATCTAATGGGGTCATTATTACAAGCCTTAATGAAGATACTCAGGCATATAAAAAAGGTTTAAGAGAAGGTCATGTAATTGTTCTTTTAAACAACAAGGCTGTAAATAATGAAAACGATTTTTACAGAATTTATGATAAAATAAAAAAAGGTGATTTAATGGCAGTAAAAGTTGTGCTGCCTAACGGTTCAAACTTTATAGCATTTGCAAAATCAGAGTAATTTATTAAAATTAAATATTGATGTGATAAACTGCACTTAAACATTAATTTAAGTGCAGTTTTTTTAGATACTTCGCTTATAAGTCAAGCTCAGTATGACTAATGCAGGGACAAGGAAGTCCCGTCGTATAGCGTAAGCGATGGGAGCATTTACTGCGACCGAGCGTGGTTTTTCAAATTCAGGGATGAATTTGAAAATAAAATATAAATTAAGATACTTCGCTTATAAGTCAAGCTCAGTATGACTAATGCAGGGACAAGGAAGTCCCGTCGCATAGCGTAAGCGATGGGAGCATTTACTGCGACCGAGCGTGGTTTTTCAAATTCAGGGATGAATTTGAAAATAAAATATAAATTAAGATACTTCGCCTTTCAGGCTCAGAACGAGCCGTTTGAAAGTGAGCGACAGCCGAAATTGTTTTGGCAGAGCATGATTTAAAAATACAAGAATGTATTTTTTAGTAAATGATAAATTAATTTATTTTGGTATATTATAGCCTTTATTAACTATATACCAGCTTATAGCTTCACCTGCTTTCTTTTTATTCCAATATATTTTAGCAGTATTTATATCATTTTCATTTTCTTTTTCGTTGTTAAAATATTCAAGTTTCCCCCCCCCATTAAAGATATATCTTCCATTTGCAATAGACTGGGCACCAATAGCAATTCTTTCTTTATCTATATTTTCATTTATATCATCAGTTACAAGGCTTTGTCCAAATGAATGGAATTTATAGCCTGCATGAGCTGTCATATTTAAAATAGTAGGCACAATGTCTTTATGGCTTCCGGCTGTATATTTTAGCTTATATTTATGCACCCCACTGCCATATATTATTAAAGGTATAGATGTAGATGTAAATATTTTTCTATCAGGGTCTGGATAGCTTCTGTCAAAATGGTCGCCAGTAATAAAGAAAATACTGTCAGGGTATGATTCATAAGTTTTCTTAATAAAATCAGCTGCACTTTTAATAGAATATTCTGTTACTGTTAAAATTTCAGGTGTTATTCCTTGAAACCTTTTTTCTTTTGGATAATTAGTATCAAGAAAATTTCTGATTTTTTCTGTATCAATATTATAGTATTTTTTTGTATCTATATCATAAGGCGGGTGGTTTGATGCAGAAAGTATCATATTAAATGTTGGTTTATCATGGTGTTTATCAAGGCTTTCAAGTATAAAGTCAAACCCTTCATTATCATATATACCCCATGTGCTTTTCTGTTTATTATGTATATTTTCCATACCGTAGCTTTTATTAAAGCCCTGTGATGTAGTGTATGAGCCTATTTTTCGCCATGCGGAGCTTCCAAAGTAAAAAAAGTTTGTATCATACCCTAAATCTTTAAAAATTCTGCCAGTAGAAGAATCAAAACATGGTATTTTCCCAGTCATTTCGCTTACTGGGAAATATGTGCCGTAAAGCCCTGTAATCATCATATCCATTGTTTCTATTGTGCCATATCCGTTTTGGATAAATACTGGGACTTTTAAGCCATCTTTTGAATTTGCAAGTGCAGCTAACTCACTTCCAATCCCCCCCCCGTTTATAAATTCTTCTGATAAATGATAATCTGAAAGTGATTCCATAATTATTAAAAATATGTGTTTAGCATTACTTTTACCATTATACAAAACTTCCTGTTCCATTACACTGCTGATATTATCTTGATTTGTATATTCATCTTCAAAATATATCTGCATAACCTGCTGTATAGTTTTGCCGCCTGCATATTTTTCAAAACTTTCACCTTTTATATCTTTATAAGCTCTATATACTCTGTCTAAATCATGCAGTGCACCGGGAGCTGCTTTTTTCAGGAAATTATTTTCTGGAAGTTTTACAATATAGCTTAAATCGCCGCCTTTAAGATTAAATGTTGAAGATGCTGCAAGTATTAAAATATAACTTATTAAAATCCCTAATAGCACAGTTTTTTTAATAGAGATAGAGCTTTTTATATTTTCAATTTTTTTATATATTTTACTGTAAATAAATACAGCAATGGCAGTTAAAATCACAGATGCTGCAATTTTTGGCAGTGCATTATAATCACTATTTAGTGCAGTATGAAATATTGCAGACTGGTCATCATATATAACGCCAAGCATTATAATATTAAATGTATCATTAAAAATGCTGTAATAAGTGTCATTTACAAAGGATGCAATTATAATAATATATGAGATTATTGATGTAAATATCATAATAACAGGTGTTTTTGCTGATTTTATAAATGAAAAAAGAATATATAATGCGGCAAAAATAAAAGCAGCAGGTGCAGCAAGCCTGCCGTCATAACGAAACCCTGCAAACAGTGTTTGCCCTATATCAGAAACAGGCAGTGAATTTGAGCCATAAGCTCCAGTAATTGCAGAATTTAATATACCAGAGTTTATAATAAAACCTATTCTGCATAGTCCAAATATTATTAAAAGGTATGCAAAAAATGTAATGATTTGAATATATGTTTTAAGAATTTTATTATTCATTTAATTTCTCTTAAAAATTTATTAAATACATATTATATAAAAAACTACAAATATTGCAACCAATATATTTTTTTGTTTTCTTTTTAAAAATAGTAGTGTAGTATAAGTTAATATTTAAGTATTTGGTGGCTTTATGTTTCGCAGCTCGTTAATCATAATATTAGTATTATTTATTATTCCTTTTACAGTATCAGCACAAAAACAACCATCAGGCATATCATCTAGTAAAGAGCGTGTAGTATTAGTAACAGTAGAGAAAGTGTCAGAAGGGATGAGCTTTCCAACAATGATGATAACGGGTTCAGCCTATTTTAGTGAAAGCTCAGAAGTAGCAGCAGAAAGTGCAGGCAAAGTATTAAAAGTATATGTAAATGAAGGCGATGCAGTAGAGATAGGTCAGCCACTTGCAAGTTTAGATGACAGTTTATTAAGTTACAGTGTATCAAGTGCAGAAGCATCCACTAAGCAGGCAAAATCTAATTTAGATAAAGCATTAAGGGACTTTAACCGCAATAAAGCCTTATATAACCAGCATTCCATATCTCAGCAGAAATATCAAGACTCATTAACAGATTACACAAATGCACAAAGTATGTATATATCATCCTTGTCACAGCAGAAGCAGTTAGAGACTCAGAAAGATAAAATGGTAATCAAATCCCCGTTAAAAGGAGTAGTGATTAGTAAGAATGTGGAAGTTGGCGAATGGGTTAATTCTGGCGGAGTAGTAGCAGGAGTAGCTACCTTGACTTATGAAGCAAAAGTCTATATTCCAGAAACAGTGCTTCCCTATATTAAAGCTGGTCAGTCAGTAACAGTTAAGACAAGCCGTAAAGAATATACTGGCAAAGTGTTATCTATCAATTCCAAAGGTGACCCAGCCACTAGATTATTTTTAACAAGGATAGATTTAGGTCAAGACCCAGATTTAAAAGAAGGAGTTCTTGTAATCGCCTTAATCCCATCAGGCAGTAAAATCCATTCCTTATTAGTTCCGCGAGATGCTGTTGTAGAGCGAAACAGTGTTAAGGGAGTATTTAAAGTATCAGAAGATGAGCGAGTAAGATTTATCCCAGTAAAAATAATAGGCTATAACGGTGGCTATGCAGCAGTAAGCTCTGTAACAGAAGGCTCATTAAAGAAAGATGACCAGATAGTATTAGACGGCAATAATGCAGTAAATAATGGTGTAAAAATTAAAATAACTTCTAAAATAGGATAAGGCAGATAATTAAGGTTATATATAAATATGATTAAGTTTGCAGTTGAAAACCCAGTGAAAGTGCTGGTAGGAGTATGTTTTTTAGTAATATTTGGTATTCAGGCTTTTTTTAATATGCCATATCGTCTAATACCAAGCATTGAATATCCGCAGATTTCTATCAGCACATACTGGCGTGGTGCATCCCCTTATGAAATAGAAAAAGAAATACTTGAAAGGCAGGAACGAGTGCTTAAAACTATTCCCGGTGTAATAGACTGTGAAAGCACTGCACGGGAAAGTTCTGCTTATATTACATTAATGTTTGATAAAGATGTGCCTGTAAATGATGCAATACTTCTTGTTGCCAATAAATTAAATGAAGTTAGCGGATACCCTGATAATATAAACCAGCCTACAATAAGGGCTGCAAACACTGATACTGTTTCTGTTGTAGATTTAATGCTTTTAACAGATGATACAAATAAACGCTCTATTGATGAATATTTAAGTTTTTTTGAAGAAACAATTAAGCCTTATTTTGACAGAATAAAAGGTGTGGCAGATGTCAGCTACTGGGGTGGCAGAGCAAGGCAGATACATATTGATGTAGACCCATACAGGTTAAGTGCATATAATATTACTCTTTCAGCAATAATCAGTGCATTAAAACAGGAAAATGTAAACATTTCAGCCGGAACTATTGATTTTGGAGCAAAAGATTACAGGTTTCGCACAATAGGGGAAGCAAAAACTCCGCAGGATATTAGAGATATTGTAGTAATTTCAAGTGATAATGCAAGAATTAAGCTTAATGATATAGCACAGGTTGATTATGGATTTTCTAAAAGGAATACAATAGTAAGCTATGGCAATACAAATGCTTTAAGTGTGGGTATTGTTGCTCAGGCAGGGGCAAATGTATTAGAGCTTACAAACGATGTAGATAAAGTTGTAGAAAATTTAAATAACGGAATATTAAAAAATAACGGCTTAAAGTTTGTAAAAATATCTGACCAGAAAAATTATATTTTACAAGCTGTTGAATTAGTAAAATCTAATATTATTGTTGGTGGAATATTAGCTGTTATTGTGCTTTTAATATTTTTACGAAGTGTTCGTGCAACATTAGTTATTGCTGTTACCATTCCAATATGTATTATTGGAACATTTTTAATAATGCATATGCTTGGCAGGTCATTAAATGTAATAAGCCTTGCAGGTATTGCATTTTCTGTTGGTATGTTAATAGACAACTCTATTGTTGTGCTTGAAAATATTGACAGGCACATAGCTTTAGGCGGCAAAAAAACGATTAATTCAGTAGTAAAAGCCACAAAAGAAGTATGGGGTGCAATTTTAGCATCTACTCTTACAACAATAGCAGTATTTCTTCCTATTGTTTTTATAAAAGAAGAAGCAGGGCAGCTTTTTGGAGATATTGCAATAGCAGTTAGTGCAGCTGTTGCTTTAAGCCTTGCTGCATCTATTACAGTTATCCCTGTATTATCAAAAATACTATTTTCAGCAGGTGAAAATAAAGAGAAAAATATAGCAGTGATAAACATAATAAAAAATAAATTAGCTGCACTGCATATAAATGAAAATATAAAAGAAAAGTTAATAAAATACAGTCCAAATAATATGATTGTTTATGTTGGAAGTTTTTTTGTAAAATATATAGTTTTAATATCTGATAAGATTAATTCAAGTTTTATTATAAAATTAGCTTTTATTGTTACAGTAACAGGGTTTTCCATATTAAGTGCTTATATGCTTATGCCTAAAATGGACTATCTGCCACTTGGCAATAAAAATATGATGGAATCGCGGTTTACTCCACCACCGGGTATTTCATACAATGAAAGAAAAGCTATGGGCGATTTTATTTACAGAGAATTAAAGCCATATATAGAAAGTGAAAAAGACGGCTATCCGCAGATAGACAGCTTCGTATTTATTGCAAGTTCTACTTATGTGGCACTTCGTGCAACAAGTAAAGATGAAGCAAGAGTTGTGGAATTACAGCCATTACTAGCATCTGTTGCAGCAAGGCTTCCGGGTATTACGGCATCTACTTCGCAAGTGCCATTATTTAATATTGGCAGAGGTTCAAGCAATACATTTTTAATGAATGTGGCAGGAGCTATGGAGTATGAGAGCCTTGTAAATACAGTCCGCCTTATTCAAGACAGAATAATGAATGAAATACCAGAAGTGCAGCTGCGGTTAAACCCTGCATCAAATCCTGTATATCCAGAAGTGCAGATTATACCAAACCGTGAAGCATTAAAATCTGCAGGTATTACTGCCACAGAGCTTGGTATATCTGTAGATGCTTATTTAGATGGCAGAAAAATTGGAGAGTTTAAAGATTCATCTATTGGAACAATAGATATTATGCTGCAGGGGGAAAGAAAGAGTTTTGATAATCCAGATGAAGTATATTCTATATTAGTAAATTCTGGCTCAGGGTTTCCAGTTCCAATATCCAGCCTTGCAGAAACAAAGGAAGTAATGGGTATAGAAAGAATAAGAAGATATAACTATCAGCGTTCATTTTTGTTTATTATCACACTTCCAAAAGGTATGGTATTAGAGCAGCTGCAGGATAAAATAAATAAAAAAGTGCTAGAGCCTATGAGAGAAGAAGGACTTTTACAGGGTATTACAGTTTATACAAGCGGAGCATCATCAAAACTTGAAAGTGCTAAAAATGCTCTTTCTGGAAACTTTCTGCTTGCAATACTTATTACATATCTTTTAATGGCAGCACTGCTGAACAATTTCTTTTATCCGTTTATTATTATGTTTTCTGTGCCTCTTGCAGCATCAGGCGGGTTTATTGGGCTTGAGTTGGTAAATAAATATGTAACGGCACAGTCGCTTGATATTATTACTATGCTTGGGTTTATTATGCTGATAGGCTCAGTTGTAAATAACCCTATATTAATAGTTTATCAGACTTTAAATAATATAAAATATGGTATGAGTGGAAGCAGTGCAATCCATGATGCTTTAAAAACACGGATTAGACCTATATTTATGAGCACAGCCACATCTCTTTTTGGTATGCTGCCGCTTGTTTTAGCAAATGGGGCAGGCAGTGAGCTTTATCGTGGTATGGGAAGTGTTATATTAGGTGGTATAGCTTTATCTACTATATTTACACTGTTTTTAATACCTGCATTATTATCACTGTTTTTAGGCAGAAAAAAAGGCTTGCAGTAAGTGAATGATATAATTTTTTATATAAATATATTATCTTATTCTTTATTGCTAAACATACATTTACAAAGTCATAATAAAAATTTATTGCACTTTATCTATAATTAAAGTATTTTATTTATATATAGATATTATATATAATGTTATATTTTTTGCCTTTAAAAACAGGCTCAAAATGACTGATACTTAAAAGTTTTTTTGGCAGGTCAAAAGCCTGTGAAAATAAACATAGTGGAGAGATAATTATGCAGATAGTTAATTCATTAAAAAATCGCAGAACATATTATAATATTAAGAAAGAACTGCCAGTATCCATTGAAAAAGTTATAGAAATGGTAGAAGAGATAACAGAGCTTGTGCCTGATGCTTTTAATATGAAAAGCAGCCGTGTATTTATTGTATATGGGGAAATGCAGAATAAATTATGGGATAAAATATATGATACTTTTGGTGGAAAAGTGCCAAGAGAGAAGATTGATAGTTTCCTTGCAGGATATGGGACTATTCTATATTTTTATGATGGTAAGCTGGTATCTGATATGCAGAATAAATTTCCAGCTTATGCTGCAAATTTTCCAGTGTGGGCAAATCAAGCAAGTGGTATGCTGCAGTTTGCTGTTTGGAGCGGTTTAAGAGAGCTTGAAATAGGTGCGTCCCTGCAGCATTATAATCCAGTAATAGATAAAGCCGTTAAAGAAATGTTTAATATTCCTGAAGAATATGTGCTTGTTGCAGAAATGCCATTTGGTGCTATTGAAAAAGAGCCTGCACAAAAGGAAAAAGAAGATATTAAACAAAGAGTTCAAGTGATTTCTTAATATAAAAAAAGGGGATAAAATATTATATCATTTATCCCCTGAAATATTATAGATTAAGTTTAATCAGATTATATCAGCCCGAGTGGTATCATCGCATCAGCAACACGAGTAAAGCCTGCAATATTTGCACCCATTAGATAGTTTCCTTTAAATCCATATTCTTCAGCTGTTTCAAAGCATGTTTTATGAATATCACGCATAATTGTTTGAAGCCTTGCATCAGTATAATCAAATTTCCAAGTATCTCTGCATGCATTTTGCTGCATTTCAAGAGCAGATGTTGCAACACCACCTGCATTAGTTGCTTTGCCGGGAGCATAAAGCACATTAGATGACTGAAAAAGATGGATAGCTCTAGGAGTGCTTGGCATATTTGCACCTTCTGTTACACAGAAACAGCCATTTTTTATTAATTTTTCTGCATGTTTTTCATTTAATTCATTTTGTGTAGCACAAGGCATTGCAATATCACAAGGAATATCCCATATAGAGCCATTTTCTTTATATTCTGCATTTGGGTGATATTTAATATATTCTTTAAGGCGTTTATATTCTACTTCTTTTATTTGTTTAATAGTATCTAATTTGATACCATCAGCATCATATATATAGCCGTTTGAGTCAGAACATGCAATAACTTTACCGCCTAACTGCTGCACTTTTTCCATAGCATATATTGCCACATTACCTGCACCAGAAACCACAACTGTTTTGCCATCAAAAGATTTTTTTCTAGTCTGCAGCATAAGCTCAGTAAAATAAACAAGCCCATATCCTGTGGCTTCTTTACGGACGAGAGAGCCGCCATAAGCCATGCCTTTACCAGTAATAACACCTGATTCAAATCTGCCGGTTAATCTTTTATACTGCCCGAAAAGATAGCCTATTTCTCTACCGCCAACACCAATATCCCCTGCGGGAACATCTGTATATTCACCAATATATTTATGGAGTTCTGTCATAAAACTTTGGCAGAAACGCATAATTTCTGCATCTGATTTACCTTTTGGATTAAAATCTGAGCCGCCTTTTGCACCACCTATTGGCATACCAGTAAGTGCATTTTTAAATATCTGCTCAAAACCTAAAAATTTAATAATACCAAGATATACTGAAGGGTGAAAACGAAGACCGCCTTTATAAGGACCCATTACACTTGAAAATTGAACACGAAACCCTCTGTTAATATGTATTTCACCTTTATCATCTATCCAAGGAACTCTGAAAATTATCTGCCTTTCAGGTTCACATATTCTTTCTATAAGTTTTTGCTCCATATATTCTGGATGTTTATCTAAAACTAAACCAAGAGTTTCTAAAACTTCTCTAACAGCTTGATGAAATTCAACTTCTCCGGGATTTCTGTTGACAATCTGCCGATAGATAGATTCTATTTTTTCATTCATTATTGTTGACATAACACCACCTTTATTTTTTATGCTGATTATGTTATCATAACTTATTTTTTTAATCAATAGTAAAAAATAACTATTAAATATGATTTAAAATTGTTTTTTTATAAATAAATGATGTTTGTTATAAAATAATACTTGCAATTATAAAAAAAAGAGATATTGTATAAGATACCGATTAATAATCGGAATAATTTTTATTACAGGGAGTATAATGGATATTAATGTTGGTGAGTCGGTATTGATGCTGGGGCTTGCTGTTCTTCTAGTTTTTCTTAATGGTTTCTTTGTTTTATCAGAATTTTCAATTGTAAAAATAAGGCGTTCTCGTTTAGAGGAGCTGGTTAAAATAGGCAGACCAAATGCAAAACTTGCTCTTGGTATGACACACAAGCTGGATTCCTATTTAAGTGCTACTCAATTAGGTATAACATTATCATCTCTTGCATTAGGATGGGTAGGTGAGCCTGCTTTTGCAAGACTTTTAGAATATTTATTTGCAGATTTTTTTGGTGTTAATAAAACACTGCTTCACACTGTAAGTTTTGTTATTGCTTTTACTTTTATTACCCTTATGCATGTGGTAATGGGCGAGCTTATACCAAAATCTATAGCTATTGCCAAAACAGAAGGTGCTGTTTTAAAAGTAGCTGCACCACTTCATTTCTTTTGGGTAATATTTTTTCCATTAATTAAAACTTTTGATTTTCTTTCAGCATTTTTCTTAAAAAGACTGGGAATACACCCTGCATCAGAAGCAGAAACTGCTCATTCAGAAGAAGAATTAAAATTTATTGTTGGCGAAAGTGTTCGTGGTGGAGTATTAGATTCTGTTGAAGAAGAAATTATCAAAAATGCAGTTGATTTTTCAGATACAGTTGCAAAAGAAATTATGACACCAAGAAAAGATATAGTATGCCTTATTGCTGATAAATCTTATGAAGAAAATCTTGCAATAGTAAAAGCATCTAACCATACAAGATATCCATACTGTGAAGGTGGCAAAGATTCTATTGTTGGTATGATACATATTAGAGATTTATTTGAAAATCAGCTTTCACAAAACCCGTGCAGTGATTTATCAAAACTTGTAAGAGAAATGATTATTGTGCCAGAAACTGCTTCTATTTCAGATATACTTGCAAAAATGAACAGGCGGCAAATCCATACTGCATTAGTATTAGATGAATATGGCGGCACAGCCGGTCTTTTAACTATGGAAGATATTATTGAAGAGATTATGGGTGATATATCTGATGAACATGATGAAAAAACAGAAGAATGCAGGCAGATAGATGAAAATACATTTGAGTTTGACGGAATGGCATCATTAGAAGATTCTGGGGAAAGGATTGGCATTAATTTTGAAGATGAAGAGCAGGTAACAATAGGCGGATATGTATTTAATCTTTTAGGCAGGGTGCCTGTTGCTGGAGACAAAGCAGAAGATGAATCATGTATATATGAAGTATTAGATGTTGATGGCAACCGTGTTAAAAAAATAAGAGCTGTATTGAAACAAAAAGATACTAACAATTCAGAAAGTTTTGAATAAAAAATATATTATAAAATATTTTAATTTTACAAACCCGCATTTATAATGTGGGTTTAATTTTTATAAATATTATATTTTTTGTAACTATTTCAGTGTAATTTATGACTATTATCAAATGAGGTGTTATATGAAAAAAGCATTAATTGTTGTTATGTTTTTAATGTCTTTTGCAGGTTATTCTTATGCAAATGATATGTGGATAAATTTAGGCTACAGCTATTATCTGCCAGAAGAAAGCAGTGCAAAAGCTCCTTTGGGACCTGTAAATTTAACTATTGGCGGTCAAGTTACAGACTGGGTGGCTATTGATTTCAGCATAGGTTATTTATGGGATTTAAAGCCACATCAGGCAGAGACAGATATTAATATAATGCCTGTCCGTCTTAATTTTCTTATACAGCCATGTTTTGATACAGGTATGTTTGATGTGCTGCCATATATTGGTATAGGGCCGCAAATATCTGCAAACAATACAGATTATGCAAACAATATATTTTCTTATGGCTTTTCTGCAAAAGCTGGTGTAAGATTTATTGAAAATGGGTTTTTATTTGGTGTAGGTTTAGAATATTTATATAATCCATTAGAAGTGGAATATAATGGTTTAAAAAACAAATATAATGCATCAGGCATTATGTTTGGCGGCGAAATAGGTGTAGTTTTTTAGCATATTTTATTATATAAAATGAGGTGAAAAATGAAAGTTTTTATGAAAATTTCTTTTATTATGGCTGCAGTATTTGCAGTTTCTTTTAATTATGCTTATGCACAGGAAAGCAAATCTAGAAGTAATGACAGCTGGTTTTTAGCAGGCTATTCTTATACATTCCCAGACAGTGGTGCAATGGAAGGTTTGCAGGGACCTGCAACTATTACTATTGGTGGTGATTTATGGCGTTTTATTGGTTTAGAGCTTACTCTTGGCGGTAGATGGGATACACAAAATTATACTAGCAGCTCTAATATAGGTGATATTAATATACCTTATGAAGCAACAAATATATTATGGTCTTTTGATATGAAACCATATTTAATTCTGCAGCCAAAGTTAGGTGTTGATATGATTTCTTTAAGACCATATTTTGGTATTGGTCCTTCTTTTCATTTTACAGGTATAAATTCAACAGAAGAATTTCTTGGAAAATCTAGTAAAGATTCTGCATCATCTTTTGATGTGGGTGTTTCAGTAAAAGCAGGCTTAAGGCTGCAGGCAATTAAATTTTTATTTGTAGGCGTAGGCACTGAATATTTATATCATCAGGCAAAATTGAATAATAAAACTTATAATTTTTCAGGCTGGACAGTTGGTGCTGAAGTTGGCTTTATTTGGTAAAAATATATGAATATTGTTAATGGTGTTTTATTAAAAGGTGTTGTATGGCTAGATTAATATATGCAAGTTGTTTTATTTTTATTTTTTCGTTTTCAGGTTTTTGTGCTGAACAAATGCAGCATACAGATATTGCCGGCACATATAGAATAGTTTTTTTTGGTTCACAGGTAGTTAAGCACGAAAAAGAAAAAGACTCCGCATTAGATGGTATTGCAGATAAATTTTATATTTCCAATAACTGCAAAAAAGCTCAGGAATTATATCCTGCAATTATTAATCATGGTTTGAGAAATAAATGCAATACTGTTACTCAGTCTAAAATTTTAGATGGTATTGTTTCAATATCCTATGATAATGCAAATTATCTGCATATTAAATCCCGCTTGCAGATGGAGGGTGGTGTAGTTGATATGTCTGCATCTGACAGGTATCAATATACAGTGTATGCACCAATAAAGTATGGTAACACCCTTAAAGGTAAAGGGATAGTCAGCTGGAATTATGACAGCACAAATAACAGACCTTCATCTAATTCTGTGTCTTTTTTAGAAAGTCCTTTTTATATTACTAAACTTGGCAAAGATATACTGCGAATAGATATAACTCTTGTAGGCAAAAATGTAAAAGTAATTGATAAAATGATTAAAATTGATGCTGTTAATACCATTATTTTAGAAAAAATGGATATGCGTTCTACTGATTTGGAAAATAAGATACAAAAACAGTTTGCTAAAATAAAATAAACTTTCGCATGCTTTAAAAAAAGCACTTTTACAAATATGTGTAAAGGTGCTTTTTATGTTTTTATTGCAGTAATGTATAATATATTTAAATTATCTGTTTTTAATTTATAAGTTACTTATATGTGTTAGTATATTTTTTTGCTTAAGTCAAAATATATAACTGTCTTACTGCCGCTTAATACAAAAATATTATGATATGTATAATTTATTGAATATTAAGACTGTGCATTATAATAATGGTATACTGTGGCTGTAATATAATATATTATAAATATGATTATGTATTTACAAATATTACAATTTAATTTAATATTTTATAAACTGCAAAAATATTAGAATATTATCAATATTAATTTATAAGGGTTTATTATGTCAAATATATTTTGGGATAGAGTAAAAAAGAAGTTTGAAGAAAGATACAGCCAAAAGGGCAGCAGTGAAACAGAAAATAATGAAGTTTCTGATAATCTTTTTTCCCATAAAAAAGGAGAGCTTACTCCGCGGGAAAAGCTGCTGCATTTTACACTTAAAGAAAATAAACATTTATCAGGGGATGAAAAAGCAGCTTTTGATAAAATACATGGCACTATTATATATATGCAGAAGTTTTTAAAAGACCCTGTTGCATTTGGCTTATCTCAGGTTGATAAAAATCTTTTAGATAATATGGATAAAAAAATAGAGATTTTAACATATTTTTATAATGTCGCACATATCCGCACAAAAAGCACAGCATATCTTTATCAAGTATTAAAATTTTTAACATCAATTTTAGAAGAAGTAAATAAGTATAGTGATGATGCATATCTTGATATATTTACAGTTAAAAAATACACTACCTGCCTTGTTCCTAAATGGTTTCCTTTGCATGATTTATTACTAGAAGTAGTTGAAGTATATAAAAAGATGTATTTTGAAAGCAAAGAGTATGAAAACTATGAAGAAAGCATAGATGGTATTCCTAACATATATTACCGCAGCGGAATAGATGAAGATTTTATCCATAACAGGAATATTTTAAACATAGATGATGATAATATTGAAAAGTGGGTAATGGATTTTAAAATAGAAAAAAATAAATATTTAGTTGGAGAATATAGTGTTTTATATGATAAACTTTATGAAGCAGTAATATTTTTACAAAACTATCTTAAAGATCCGGTAGAATTTGGTTTAGCTAATATAGACAAGAGATTTTTAGAAGAACATAGAAGAGAGATATTAATACATTTGCACCATGATAAAAATAACGAAGATGATGCCACATTATATTATTTATTGAAATTTCTTATATTATTGATAGTAAGCATAAATGAATACAGCAGTAAAATATTTATTACAGTTAAAAGTTTGGAGGATATATATGATGATTTGCCAGAATATCTGCCAGCATATAATATGATACAAGATATATCAAAAATGTATGTAAATCTTTATAAAGATGTCTTTACTGGCGAATTAGAACATGATGAGTATGAGTGGATATTTGAAGATGAAAGCGAATTAGAGTATATATACCTTAACAGCTATGATAATATTGAAGATGATATTGAAAGCGATAATGATGAAGATTACGATGATGAATATGACGAAGACTACGATTATGACGAAGATGATGAATATGAAGAAGATAATGAAGCATACGAGAGTAGAAGAGTAATAGAAGAAGCGAAACATGATGCTATTTCGTCTTATATACAGGAAAAAATGGCAGAAATACAGGCAAATCCACTAAATGCAGAAAAAATTAACAGAGAAATAATGGAGAAAATGGGTAGTCTTGGTTTTATAGATGCTGATATGCAGGCAGATATAACAAAGCTGCAAAGAGTAAAAGCAAATGCTTATATGAACCTTTTTCAGCTTAATTATGATGAGTTTTTTAAATTAACAAAACAGGAGCTTATATCGTATAATAATAAAGCAGAAAAGATTTTAGATAATATGATAAATATTCTTTTATATGAAGCACATATTATTTCAAATGAAGATGAAACAAATATTAAGATAGATGAAGAAACTATAATCTTAACAAGAACAAGGGAGTTTTTATCATTATTGATAGATGAAGACAGCAATATAAAGATTGTAATGTTGACCCCTTATTATTTTTCTGATAACAATGAAAAAGTTATAGGATTTGCTTCTGATAATATAGTCAAAAAAGATGGTGTGTTTGAAGTATTTAATTTTAGAGATATTATATATTCACTTATGATTGTAGATAGTGTGGATGCTGAATTTATAAATAAATTTGATATAACTATAAAACTTTACTATACTTTATTATTTGGAGCATATTCTATGAATAATAGAAACTATTATGCAGCGGATAAAGAATATTTATCAGATGAAGAGATAGAAGAAGTAATATCAAAAAGAACCATATACAGCTTATATAATATGGTTAATCTTGCACTAATTTCCAGTGTTTATACTCATGGGGATAACAGGATAACATCATTAGAATCCATAGAGCTTGATGCTAAAAAAGCATTGCTTAGCTGTAAAGAGCCTGTATGTGAAATATTTATAGTTGAAGAATGTGATGATGAATTAAATGTTTTAGCATATAAAAGTTGTGTTTATAAAAATAATAATAAGTGGATTACTGATAATATTAAAGAAATGATAAATTCTATTATGAAGGGTAATAGAATGATAGAATTATAAGGGGTTAAAGGTATGAGTCAAGAAAATTTATTAAATGCTGTTATCAGCTCTAATATTGATGAAATTGTTAATTTATTGAAATCTGGAGTTGAAGTTACTAAAGATATTGTTTCAGAAGCTGATAAAACTTTAAAAGAGTTTGAAAAGCAGAGCAAAAAGAATAAAGCATTATTAAATGATACCACTATTGAGCATACAAATCAGTATCGTATATACAAAATGTTATTTCTTTATATGAAAGGTTATGAACTTAAAAGTATATTGACTACATACGGATACAATGTTGAAAGTAAGCAGATAGAAAATAAACAAAAAGTTAAAAATAAAAAAGATTTAATAAAGATGTTAAAGGATGATACTGTGTATTTAGGCTCCCTTGATATTAGTAAAATAGATGATTTTTCAGAGCTTTTCAAATCTGCTAAAAAAAGAAAAGATTTTAAAGGAATAGACCTTTGGGATACAAAACATGTAAAAGATATGAGCTATATGTTTGCAGGCTTTGACTTTAAAAAAGTGAAAGAAGGGAGCGATGACCTTTATAACTGGATAAAAAACTTAGATGTATCAAATGTGGAAAATATGGCAGGTATGTTTTTTGGAGCTAAAAGTTTTAATCAAGATATAAGCGGCTGGAATGTATCCAGTGTAAAATATTTTGATAGTATGTTTTCAGGTGCATTATCTTTTAACCAGAATATAAATAACTGGGATGTGTCAAGTGCTGTCAGAATGAATAGTATGTTTCGCCATGCAGAAAGTTTTAACCAGCCGTTAGATAAGTGGAATGTATCTAATGTGTCTCTTATGGGCTTTATGTTTTATGGTGCTGTTAGCTTTAATCAGGATATTAGTATGTGGGATACAACTAATGTTGAATATATGAGAAGAATGTTTGATGGAGCATTATCATTTAACCAAAATATTGACAACTGGAATATAAGCAGTTTATTGACAAATATTGGGCATCGTGAAGAATTGGAAACTAATTATTATGAAAATGAAGATGTATATTGTATGTATGGTTACCACCACATTGCTCCAAAAGATATAACTATCAATGAGTATAAAAAGGTAGTATATGGGTTTGATAATAAGACTAATTTAAAATATTATAAACCGGAAAAGACTGAACTGTGGGATAACTATTTTATGTTTAAATATGCTCAGTTTGACTGCCCTGCAAAACCGAAATGGCTTGATATACCTGAGAAAAAAGATGGTAAATATAAACCAGTAACTAGATTACAGCTTTTTGCATTAGTATATGATGAAGATGTGGCTTTAGCTGATATTGATATATCAGAGATAACAGATTTATCAGGGCTTTTTTATAGCAGCTCCATTTCTAAAGGCATAGATTTTACAGGTGCTGATGGGTGGGATACAGCACATGTAAAAGATATGAGCTATATGTTTTATAAAGCAACTGATGTGGTATTTGATATAAATAACTGGAATGTATCTAATGTAGAGAATATGGAAAGAATGTTTAGCAAATCTCGTTATTTTAACAAGCCTTTACATAAGTGGGATACAGCAAATGTAAAAAATATGAGCTATATGTTTGCTGGTTGTGAACAATTCCACCAAGATATAAGTAACTGGAATGTATCTAATGTAGAAAATATGGAAGGAATGTTTTATGGATGTCGTTTTTTTAACTACCCACTTAATAGCTGGGATGTTTCAAAAGTTACTAATATGAGTAAAATGTTTAAGCAAGCTTATTATTTTAATCAACCACTTGATAAATGGGATGTGTCAAAAGTTACTAATATGAGTGAAATGTTTATGCAAGTTTATCATTTTAATCAACCACTTGATAAATGGGATGTATCTAATGTGAAAAATATGGAAGGTATGTTTTATAATACTGGAAGCTTTAACCAGCCACTTAATAGCTGGAATGTATCAAATGTAGAAAATATGCATGCTATGTTTGCTTATTCTAAACATTTTAACCAGCCGCTTGATAAGTGGGATGTATCTAATGTGAAAAATATGGAAAATATGTTTGGTTCTTCAGAGAAAACTAAAGAATATATGAAAATATTTGGTATAAAGTAAATATACAGTGTATTATACAATATATTTTATAAAGGGGAGATGAAAATCGGTAGATTTAATGTAAGAACTCTATGTCATACTGAGCCAAAGGCAAAGTATCTAAAAATTAGATATTTTAAATATATTATGCACTGCTGTAACATGTATGATTTAGATTTTTCGCCTTTAAAAAATCAGGCTCAAAATGACAGCAGTCTAAGCTTTTTGTGTAAGTCAACTCTGCACTATAATCCCTTTCTTTTTGCTTCCTGCCATTTTTCTTCCATTTCTGCAACAGTAGTGGTTTCAAGTGTTCTGCCTGTTTCTTTAAGTGATTTTTCAATAAATCCAAAGCGTCTGCGAAATTTATTATTTACTTTTCTTAAAGATTCATCAGCACTAATGTCTAAATGAGTTGCAAGGCGGGAAAGAACAAATATCACATCACCTAATTCTTCGCTGATATGCTCTTTATTTTTTTCTTTATAAGCATCATGCAGTTCGTTTAATTCTTCCTGTAGTTTTTTAAACACCTGTTCAGGATTTTCCCAGTCAAAACCATATTTAGATGCTTTTTTTTGCAGTTTTTCTGCCTGCATTAAAGATGGCAGACTTTTTGGCACTTTATCAAGAATAGAGTCTGGGGCTGTTTTATCTTTATTTTCTTCTTTTTTTATTTCATCCCACCTTTCTTTTACCTGTTCAGCTGTTTCATAATGTTCATTTTTAAAAACATGTGGGTGTCTGCGGATTAGTTTTTCATTAATACCGCAAATAACATCTTCTATATTAAAAAGACCGTCTTCACATGCAGTTTGTGAATGAAAAACTACATGTAAAAGCACATCGCCAAGTTCTTCTTTAATATTTTCTATATCCTTATTGTCAAGAGCATCAATCAGCTCGCAGGTTTCTTCAATAAGAGCATCTTTTAAACTGTATAATGTTTGTTTCCTGTCCCATGGGCAGCCATCAGGTGCACGAAGTTTTTTTACTATATCTATTAATTTATCAAATTCGTTCATAATATCTCCTGTATCTTATTTGGTATATATTAACTTGAAAAAATTTACAATATATTTTTAAACATAAAAATGGTATAAATATTTTTAGCAAAATGGACTTATCCAAAAAATTTAGACTAATCTTAATAAATTTATATTAAAAAATACTGTCCAGTTACGGACTTTTAATTCTATTGCTGCTCGCTTGGAAAGTCCTTGTGTTGCACAATATTCTCCCCATGAATTTTTTAAATCATGCTTTGCCGAAAACAAGTTCGTCTGTTGCCTACTTTCAGACAGTTTCTGTCTCTGAATTGTCTTACTGAGCTTGATTATTAAGCGAAGTATCTAAAAAAGAATATAATTTAAATATATTATGCACTGCTGTAACATATATAATTTAGATTTTTCGCCTGTAAAAAATCAGGCACAAAATGACTGTAGGCTAAGTTTTTTTTGCTAAGTTCATAAACACAGAAATTGAGCCAATGAAATTTGTTTTTAAAAGTAAAATACCAGCACTGGTGGATGCTGGCATTTACTTTTTTAAGTTCTTATAGAGATTAATAGTAATTTGGGGTTATTACAACATTAACCTTTTATAGGAGAAGTTTGAAAAAAATATCTCAATAGTTAATAGACTTTTTTATTTTAACAAAGTTCAAAAAAATATAGACAAAATTATTATAATATATAAAATCTATAAAAATAATTATATTAATGAGTATACTATGGACGGATTAACTTTTTATAAACTTATTCATATATTAAAAGAAAAATTAATTAATTCTAAACTAAATACATTAACTATTGATAAAGATTCTGTTTTTTTATCATTTTATGCAGGCGGTATTTTTAATCTGGAATACAGGGCTGCTCCTGCTCCGCCAGTTTTAAAAAAAGTAGTAAATATAATAGGTGAAAGCCCCGGTGCAATTTCTGCTATTCATGGGGCATTTGTAACGGATATTGGCACTTTTTCCTATGAAAGAGCCTGCTTTATAGAGCTTAAAAAAAGAAAGGCAAGTGGAAAACTTTTAACTTATAAGCTTATTTTAGAGCCTGCTGGCAACTATGCAAACTTTTTTCTGCTTTCAAGTGAAGATATTATTTTATATTCCCTTTCTCCACGAACTATTGATGCAGATAGAAATATAGGGGCAGGTGGCAGATACAGCCTTCCAAAAGCTAATAAAAAATATACTCTTTTAAAATATGATGGTGCAGTGTCATTTAATGAGCTTTCTGGCTTTTATCCAGTTACTGCAAAATATGCAGATATGCTGCTTGAAAAATATTCTTTTGCAGAAAGCTGCAGGATAATTCAAAATAATCTGCTTGATGATAAATTTTACATAGATGAAAAAGGTAAAGTTATCCCATTTTATATTGATAATGCAAAAGTAATCACTTATGAATATTTAGGAGATTATTTCTGTGTAAAGGAAAATAAATCTGCCTCAAAAGATATTTCTCGCAGAATTAAGAAACTTTATACTTTAAAGCGTGATAAATATTTAGATTTAGCAGAAAAACTTGAGCAGGAATTAAATACTGCAAAAAAATATCAGGAAATACTAGATGAGGCAGAATTAATCAAAAATAATCTTTATAAAGTTCAGGCAGCAGGTAAATATATTTTTGAGAAATACAGCAAAGATGGAATTTGTGAAGTAGAATATAATGTGGAGCATGGGGACAATTTACAGAAAAAAAGTGAAAAACTTTTTAAAAAGGCTTTCAGACTAAAAAAATCAGTTTCATTAATAGAAGAAAGACTGCAGGATACAATGCAGCTTGCCTTATTTTCTGAAGAGCAGATATTTTATGCTGAAACACTTTCTGAAGAAGAGCTTTCAGAATTTGAGAAAATACTAGATGATGAAAGTAAAAATAAAAACAAAAAACAGAAAAAAGAGCTGTTAAAGCCATTTTTAGAATATGTTGGTGATGGTTTCAGATTATATGCTGGTAAAAATTCTGCATCAAACCATGAGCTTGTTTTCAAGTTTGCTCAAAGTGATGATATATGGTTTCATGGAAGAAATATTCCATCAGCTCATATTATCATAAGGCTTGAGAAGGCAGAACTAACTAATGAAATAATAGAATTTGCAGCAAAAGTTACAGCATATTACTCAAAATACGGCAGTGAAAGCCTTATTGATATTGACTATACTTATAAAAAATATGTTACAAAGCCTAAAAATACACCTGCTGGGTTTGTAATTTATAAAAGATTTAAAACTATTACTGTAAAACCTTTTACAATGCAGGAAATAAGTAATTATGGACTATTAAAATAAAATAATAAATAACTGTATCGTGTTTTTGATTTATAATTAAGGCACAGGACGAGCCGTCTTTAGTAAGTGCAGGCAGGACTTGTTCCGACCAAACGCCTAAATAAAAAATATAGGAAGTATTTTTTATTATTATTTATAAGGATTGCAAAATAAAATAAATAATGGTATAAACTATAATGGTAGAATTATGAATATACTTATAAGTAATGATGACGGCATATATGCAGACGGTATCCAAAGCCTTGCAAAAGCCTTAAAAAATATTGCTAATGTTACAGTTGCAGCACCTTTATATGAAAGAAGTGGAGCAAGCCAGTCTTTAACAATTCACCAGCCTGTGCATGTAAAAGAAGTGGTTAGAAATGGCGAATTTTTAGGCTATGGCATTAATGGCAGCCCTGCCGACTGTATAAAACTTGCTCTTTTTGATATATGCAGAGAAAAGCCTGATTATATTATTTCTGGTATTAATAAAGGTCCAAACAATGCATGTAATATACATTATTCCGGCACAGTTGGTGCAGCGGCAGAAGGTGCAGTTAATGGTATAATGTCATTTGCTGTAAGTTTAACAGGCTACCACCATAAAGATTATTCTGTCAGTGCTGATTTTATGAAAGATTTTATACAAAAAGCACACCTTATACCAAAAGCAAGCCTTTTGTATAATATAAATATTCCACCATTAAAAAGGGAAGAAATAAAAGGTGTCAGGTGGACTTATGCTTCCCAGTATTCATATCTTTTAAATTATGATAAAGGCATAGACCCTTTTGGAGAAAATTTTTACTGGCTTGCAGATTTCCGTGAGCCAGAACATATTGATAAATGGACAGATGACGGTGCATTAAGTGAAGATTATATATCTATTACTCCACTTTTAATGGACAGAACAGATTATAAAGCATTAGAACAGATACAAAAATTAGGAGATATATGGTGATAAATAGACTCCTTTCTTTTATATTTTTATTTTTATTAGTGTTTGCAGTCAGCAGTTTTGCTCAGGTTACTGTGCCAAACTATGCGTTTACTGGGCAGGAAATAACTAATTTTAAAGTCCGACCAAGCTATACTGCTATCCAGTTTAATTTTAGTATGCCAAGCCAGATGGATATTTATCTGCAAAAACGAAAAGAAGAATTATCAAGCGGCGATAAAAGAGATTATATGTCTGATGAGCCGGGCTTTATATATAAAGACCCAAATTCTGCACGGTTTACATCTTTATTTGTAGGAGCAAAAGCACTTCGTAATAATGTTGTAAAATCTTTTTTAAATAAATCATATATAGATACAGTCAATTCTTATCTTCGCTTTGAAAGCAAACTGCAAAAAAGTGAATATGCAGTAGAAACAAGATTTTTGTATGGATTAAGCCTTTTTTATACAGGCAGTCAGAAAGAAGCAGTAGATGTGCTTTTAGAAGTGCTTAAAACGGAAGGTGAATATTCTATACTTGCTCAAGATGCTTTATTTTTAATATCTTCTGAGCTTAAAAGGTATAGTATAATGGAAGAAACTGCATCTCTTGTTAATGATTTTACAGAGTATTCTATTTCTAAATGGATAGAGTATCTTTATTCAAAAGACAGGTTTGAAGATATTATTCAGCTGTTAAATAATTATCCTGTATTAGAAGCAGATTATCCAGTTTATAAGAATATCCGTATTACATGTTATTACTTTTTAAAACAGTATAAGAATATTGAAAAAATTGCAGATAATATTACAGATACTAATATTACACCTATTATTGCAGATAGTTTTATTATGAGCGGTAAAAATAACAAAGCTAAAAATTATATTAAGGAACTGCCGAAAAATGATATTTACTATCTGCTGACTGCTAAAATGGATATATCAGATGGCAGGCTTGCAAATGCCAGTGATAAGATTATGAATATTAAAAGTGATAATGAAAAGTTATCATTACTTTTTTATGCAGTAAGTGATAAGTTTGATAAAGTAACACCTGCATTTTTACAGAGTTTTAAGTTTAAAGACAGGGTTAATAATGACTATGTATATTTTTATACAGGTCTTAAATATTTTGAATATAAAGACTATGCAAACTCTATGCTTTTCTTTTCCATGATAGGCTTTAATAAAGAATTGATTAATTCATCATACTTTTATCAAGGTATGGCAAGCCTGCAGTTAGATATAAACAGAGCAGAGTATAATTTTAATAAGTTTGTAAATACTGGAAGCGATACTGAAAAACTTATGCTTGCAAAATTTATGCTTTCCCAGATTTATTTCTTAAAATCTAAATATGATGAAGCACTTATGCTTGTAGATGACTGCACGGCTCAATACTGCGAAGTGTTAAAAGGCGATTTATATCTTGCTTTAAATAATGAAGAAAAAGCATTTGAATATGTAAAAAATAAAACTGATGACAGGTCAAGGCTTATTAGAGCTAATGTTTACTATAATGATAAAAAATATAAAAGTGCTGTTGCAGAACTTGTAAAAATTAAAAAATCAACACCAGATTCTGAATTTTTACTTATGATGAGCCTTTTTAAAGAAAAACGAGTGCTGGATGCAGAAAAAATTATGAAAAACAATAAAGAGGATATTCGCATATTTTCTAATGGTATTCAGCAGCTTATATTAGCAGGGGAAGGCAGGAAAGCTCTTGCTTATATGGAAGGTTTAAAAGATTTATCGCCAGAATTTAAGCTTGAAAGAGCAAAACTTTTAGCAGCATATAATAAAATAAAAGAAGCAAAAGCAGATTATAACTCACTTATTATATCAGGCAGCTATCTTTATGAATCATTAAATGGACTTTTTGAAATTGCTAAAAATGAGAAAAAAGGCAAGTCATTTATAGATGAAAAACTGAGCTTTATAGAAAAAAGCAGTGAATTTGAAAATAAAGATATGATTATTTCTAAGTTTGCTGCTTATTCTTTGGAAGTCAATTCGCCAAACACCGCTATTGGCTATGTAAACTTTTTTATGGATAATTATCCCCAGTCTAAATATTATCCAGATGTTCTTGAAACAAGGGCAAAACTTTTCCGCTTAACAGGCAGATATGACAACTGTATTGCTGATGCAGATAAAATCATCTCAAAAGGTGGAGATATGGCAGAAGATGCTTTATTTATGAAAGCAGAGTGCATGGAAAATATTAATAAAAATAAGGCTATGGATATATATAAAGAAGTTGCAAAAACAAGCAAAAGATTTTCAAAGCCAGCTTACAGCAGAGTGGCAGGGCTTAGTAATAGTGCAGAAGATGTGCTTTGGGCATCAGAAAATTTAAAGCAGGGCTCACCAAATCTCTGGCAGGCAGGGTATTTAAGGTTTATAGATTTATCAGATAAAAAAGACTTTGATAAACATGCAGCATATATTGAAGAAATGGCAAAAACATCCACACCAGCAGTCCGCTCTGCATCATTATGGCGTATTGGAAAAAATCAGTTTGAAAATGGCAAAGTGGAAGATGCGGCAGCTAGTTTTATGAAAGGCTATTATCTTTTTCCTAATGAAAAATATGCTGCGGAGAACTTAATTGGTGCAAAAGCATCTTATACAAAAAGGAAAATGAAAAAAGAATTAGCAGTTGTAGAAAATATGCTGAAAAATTATAATATAAAAAATGAAAAGTCTACTTCAAATCAAAAAGTGAATATTAGTAGAAAAAATAATAAATAATTTAGGAGGATAAGATGTGGGAATTAATACAGAAAGGTGGTATTACAATGTATCCCATCATATTACTTTCTGTTATAGCTTTGGCAGTGTTTTTAGAAAGACTTATTAGTCTTCGTAAAGAAAAATATGTCCCTAAAGCATTTTATGAACAGCTTGTTAGTCTTTTAAAAAAGAGAAATATAAATGAAGCAGTAGAAGTATGTAAAGCTGATAAATCAGCTCTTGCAAGAATATCTGAAACTATTATAACTAATACTGATTTACCATTATCAAGGCTTTTAGAAGTGGCAGAAGAATCTGGCAGAAATGAGGCAGCAAAGTTAGATAAATTTCTGCCATCATTACAGACTATTGTTGCTATTGCACCACTGCTTGGTCTTTTAGGCACAGTTTTAGGTATGATTAAAATATTTGATGTAATAGCATTGCAGGGCACAGGAAATGCAGAAGCATTATCATCAGGTATTGCAGAAGCTCTGCTTACTACTGCTGCCGGGCTTGTTGTTGCTATTCCAGCACAAATTTTTTATTTTATTGCAAAAGCCAGAGCAGATGCAATAGGGGTGGCATTAGAAAAAGCATCATCAGAAGTAATGAACCTGCTTTTTAAAGAACATGAATAATAATATTTAGGTTAGTATATGCGTTTTCGTAATGAAAAAAAAGATACAAATATTATGATTAATATTACTTCACTAATTGATGTAGTCTTTATTCTGCTTATATTTTTTGCAGTAACTACATCATTTGTTACACCATCATCTATTAAGGTGGATTTACCAAAAGCAAAAGGCGAGGCAGTGGAGGAAAAGAAAAATATCCGCATAGCTGTTGACAGCACTGGTGCTTTATTTTTAGATGGTGAAGCTGTAAAAGATGAAGAACTTGAAAGCAAACTGAAAGTATTAAAAGATGTAAATCCTGAAGCACTTATAGTTATAGAAGCAGATGAAAAATCTCTCCATGGTAAAGTAGTATTTGTAATAGATAAGGCAAAAAGTGCAGATTATACAAGGTTTGCAATAGCTACTGAGGAAGTAAAATAGGCTGTGCGTTTACTTGCTGTTTTATTAGTTGTATCACTTGCTGTTCATTTAGGTTTACTTGCTGTTCCTTTATCTGAAAAAAAACTGGAAAAAAAGGAAGTAATACCAGTATCTATTGTGGACTATAAAACATTAGAGCAGAAAAAAGAACAGCCAGAAAAACAGAAGAAACCAAAGCCAAAACCTGTAGAGAAAAAGGCTGAAACAAAAAAAGATGTGAAGCAGGAGCCTAAAAAAGAAGTAAAAAAAGAAACTGCCAGTGTGGAAACTAAAAAGGCGGCAGATGCAAAACAGCAGGTAGAAAATAATAAAATACAGGAAAAACCTTTCCGTCCGCAAGGTGCAGATGACCCACTTGTGCTTCCAGATATTAATGTGCCGCTTACACCAAATAAAACTCTGCCAGAAATAGCTGTGCCTGATGTGCCAAAACCAAATATTAACAAGCAATTAGAAACAGCAGAAAACAAAAAAAATATTGATATATCAAAAGAACTTTCATCTTTAAGTGAAGCACAAAAAGAAATGCAGGTAGAAAATAGTATTGCGAGTGAAGTGCAGAAAGAAACAGTAAAGGCAGAAGATGCTGTAAAAGGTAATATTTATAATTTTGATATTGCACCAGCAGGAAACAGAAAGGTTGTTTATCTTCCGCCAGACCCTGTTTTTGCCCTTGCAAATGATACAAAAGTTACAGTCCGCTTTAATATAGATAAGGCAGGGAATACATTTAATATTATTTTTATTACACGCAGTTCCATAGATGTGGAAAAATTAGCTTCTGACTATGTAAGCCGTATGAAGTTTGATGCAATTATTGAAAACAGGGAAGATTTTGCACAAATTACAATGCAGTTTAAAGTTCAAAGATAATATTCTTATTTATTTTAAGCATTATATCAAATGTATAAATGCAAAATTATCACTTATTGCAGTTATTTTGAGCCTGTTTTTCAAGGTGAAAAATCTAGATTATTTATATTACAGCAGTGTATAATATATTTAAATTATCTAATTGCAGATACTTCGCTTAAAAATCAAGCTCAGTATGACTAGTGTAGGGACAGGAAGTCCCGTCTGAAAGTAAGCGAAGGGGCATTTACTGCTACCAAGCGTGTTTTAAAAAATACAGGGATGTATTTTTTAAGAAAATATAAATTTATTTACTTAGCCTTATCACTCTGAATATGATTTCATTTTATATCTGCATGTTATATAATTCAATAAATTAAAAATTGTTTTTATAATTTATAAAAATACCTGTTATTTTTATTTTCTATTTGAAAAAAAATAAAAATATCATTATAATACCTTTTTTAAAAAAATGCTGAAAATATTATTAAATAATATTGGGAGTATATATTATGGCTGTCAATCGTATCTATGTTACAAAAAGAAATGAGCATGCTGTTGAAGCATTAAGGCTTTTTAATATGCTTAAAAATGATGAATCAATTTCAGGGCTTGAAAAACTTACTATATTAAATAGATATGATGTGGAAGGCTTAAATGATGAACAGTTAAAGGAAACTCTTAATACTGTATTTTCTGAGCCTATGGTTGATGATATATATTTAGAAACATATCCTTTTGGCAGCAGTAAATATTTTTCTGTGGAGTATCTGCCCGGTCAGTATGACCAAAGGTCAGACAGTGCAGAGCAGTGTATAAAAGTTATGACAGGGGCTGAAAAAGTAACTGTAAGATGTGCTAAAACTTATGTGTTAGAAGGCAGTATTAGTGATGATGATGTTAAAAAAGTTATTAGTATTTTAGTTAATACTATTGACCAGAGAATTGCTTTAGAATTAAAGCCAGAAACTCTTGCATTAATTATGCCAGAGCCTGCACCTGTAAAAGAAGTAGATGGTTTTATAAATATGAATGAAAGCGAGCTTAATGGTTTAATATTATCCATGGGGCTTGCTATGAATATTGATGATATTAAGTTTTCTCAAAATTATTTTAAAAATCAGGAAAAAAGAAACCCGACTGAAACAGAGTTAAAGCTGCTTGATACATACTGGTCTGACCATTGCAGACATACCACATTTAATACTATTTTAGAAGATATTAAAATAGAAGACGGAAAATACAGCCGATTATTCAATGAAGTATTAGAAAAATACTATACTATGCGTAAAGAAATATATGGGGAAAGTATTAAAAACAAGCCTGTTTCTTTAATGGATATGGCAGTAATTGGTGCAAAAGATGCAAAAAGAAAAGGGCTGTTGAATAATTTAGAAGAAAGTGAAGAAAATAATGCATGCTCTATTGAGATAGATGTAAATATAGATGGTAGAAAAGAGCCATGGCTTTTACAGTTTAAAAATGAAACTCATAACCACCCTACAGAAATTGAGCCATTTGGTGGTGCTGCAACTTGTGTAGGCGGTGCAATCCGTGACCCGCTTTCTGGCAGAGCTTATGTATATCAGTCTATGCGTATTACTGGTGGTGCAGACCCTAGAATGCCAGTGGACGATTACTTAAAAGGCAAAAAACTGCCACAGAGAAAAATAGTTCAGGATGCTGCAAAAGGCTTTTCATCTTATGGCAACCAAATAGGGCTTACAACAGGATATGTTCAGGAATTTTATCATAATGGATTTACTGCTAAAAGGCTTGAAACTGGTGCAGTAATAGGTGCATGCCCTAAAAAAGCAGTCCGAAGAGAAAGCCCAAGTGTTAATGATTTAATTATACTTCTTGGTGGCAGAACTGGCAGAGATGGGGTAGGTGGTGCAACAGGCTCATCAAAAGAGCATGATGCATCATCTATTGAAATATGCGGAGCAGAAGTGCAGAAAGGTAATGCACCAGAAGAACATAAAATACAACGGCTTTTCAGAAAAGAAAATGTTTCTGCAATGATTAAAAAATGCAACGATTTTGGAGCAGGTGGAGTTGCTGTTGCAATAGGCGAACTTGCTGATGGGTTAGAGATAGACTTAAATAAAGTGCCAAAAAAATATGAAGGTTTGACAGGCACAGAAACAGCACTTTCAGAATCTCAGGAGCGTATGGCTGTTGTTATTGATGCAGCTGATTTAGAAAGCTTTATAAACGAGTGCCGCAAAGAAAATTTAGAAGCAACTCTTGTTGCAAAAGTTACTGACAGCAAAAGGCTTAAAATGGTGCATGATGGGAAAATAATAGTAGATATATCAAGAGAATTTCTTGATTCTGCAGGGGTAGCAAGATACCAAAAAGCATATATTTCAAGCCCTGAAAAAACAAACTATATAGAAAATAAAAAATGCGGCTCATTTAAAGAGCTTGTTGAAAATACATTATCAGATTTAAATGTATGCTCTCAAAAAGGGCTGGTAGAAATGTTTGACTCTACTATCGGAGCATCAAGTGTTGTAACACCATTTGGCGGTAAAACTGGCAATACACCTGCTCAAAGTATGGTTGCAAAAATACCAGTGCAAAGTGGGGATACAACAACTGTTTCTATTATGGCTTCAGGTTATAATCCATTTATTATGGAGTGGAGCCCATTTCATGGTGCTTATTTTGCAGTTGTGGAATCTGTTGCAAAAATTGCATCAGCAGGTGGCAGACTTGAAGATATCCGCCTTTCATTTCAGGAATATTTTGAAAGGCTTATGCAGGATGAAAAACGCTGGGGCAAACCAGCAGCTGCATTACTTGGAGCATTAAAGGTTCAGTATGATTTAGGACTTGCAGCAATAGGCGGTAAAGACAGTATGTCTGGCACATTTAAAGACAGTGATACAGGCAGAGAAATAAATGTTCCGCCTACGCTGATATCTTTTGCAGCAGCTCCAGCTGATTTATCAAATATAGTAACTAACCAGATAGAGTTAGACGGCGGAAATGTATATTTATTAAAAACTCCACTTTCAAGTGATGATTTATTAGATATTAAAGCATTTAAAGAAAACTTAAAAACATTAGAAAAATTAATTGCAGATAAGGTTGTAAAAACAGTGCATACTGTTACAAACGGCGGTGTTATAGAAGCACTTGTAAAAATGGCTTTTGGTAATATGGCAGGGCTTAATATTAAAAAAATCTCACTTAAAGAATTATCATTCCCATTTTACGGCAGTTTTTTAATACAGACTAAAAAAAGCTATGATATTAAAGGCATTAATAATATTACAGAAATTGCAGAGTTAAATCATAATCAGGAATTATCATATAATAATGAAAAAGTTTCATTAGCAGATGCTCTTGTGTTGTGGCAAAGTCCATTAGAGCATATTTTTCCAAGTAAAGTGTCTGGTGAAAGTATCATCATTAAACCGCAGGATTATTTGCAGAGAAGCAGTTTGAAAAAAGCAAAAGTTATTATTAAACCACAGGTGACAGTGCTTGCTTTACCCGGAACAAATTGTGAATATGATACTAAGCGTATTTTTGAGCATGCTGGCAGCCGCACTGTTGAGCCATTTATTTTTAGAAATATGTGTGTAGAAGATGCTTATTCATCATGTAATGAGTTTGCAGAATTAGTAAATAAATCACAAATATTAGTTCTTCCCGGTGGATTTAGTGCAGGGGATGAGCCTGAGGGTTCTGGTAAATTTTATGTATCAGTTTTGAAAAATGATAAAGTAAGAAAGGCTGTTGATGATTTAATTAATAAGAGAGACGGCTTGATTATAGGTATATGCAACGGTTTTCAGGCATTAATTAAAACAGGTATATTAACTTATGGTCATATTTGTGATTTAAGTGAAGAAGATGCAACTCTTTCTTTTAATACAATAGGCAGACATGTTTCTCAAATGGTGCATACAAGAGTAACATCTCTTAATTCACCATGGATGAATTTAAGAAATATAGGTGAAATAGATATTGTTCCCGTATCACATGGCGAGGGCAGGTTTACAGCTCCGCAGAAATTGATTGACAAACTTTTTGAAAATGGTCAGGTATTGTTCCAGTATACTGATTTAGCAGGAAATATTACAATGGATTCTCCGTATAATCCTAACGGCTCTGTAATGGCGATAGAGGGTATCTGTTCGCCATGCGGCAGAGCGTTAGGCAAAATGGGGCACAGTGAGCGTTTTGGTAATGGTGTTCATATTAACAATAATTATGGCAATATGAACCAGCGTTTATTTGAAGCCGGTGTGAAATATTTTACAGGAGAAGAATAAATATAGAAACGAGGTAAAAATGAGTAGTTATCCATTAATTATTCAAGGTGGTATGGGTATAGCAGTAAGCAGCTATCATCTTGCAAAGGCTGTTTCTATGGCTGGTCAGCTTGGTGTTGTTTCTGGCACAGCAATTGATGCAGTAATGGCTATGCGTCTTCATTATGGTGATATTTTAGGGAATGTTAGAAGAAGTTTAAATAACTTTCCTGTTAAAGAAATAGGTCAGCAGATGATAGATAAGTTTTATAACACTAATAATAAAATTAAGCAGATGTTTAAATTTACTATGCCGTCACTTAATATGAGTCAGGAAAAAGAAAATGAAATAGTTACTGCTAATTTTTCAGAAATATTTTTAGCAAAAGAAGGTCATAAAGGCATTGTTGGCATAAATTTTTTAGAAAAGATACAGTTTCCTAATTTAGCAGGAATATATGGTGCTTTGCTTGCAGGTATTGATTATATTATTATGGGTGCAGGTATTCCAAAAGAGATACCTGCTGTTATAGAAAAACTTACAAGGCATGAAAAAGTAGAATATACATGTAATGTGGAAAATGCAAAAGAGCCTAAAAAAATGGTTTTTGACCCATCAAGGTTTGGTCTTTCTAATTTAAAATTAAAACGCCCTAAATTTCTTGCTATTATTTCATCAAATATTTTAGCAGCTACTTTAATGAAAAAATCACCAGTATCACCAGACGGTTTTATTATAGAAGGTCATCAGGCTGGCGGTCATAATGCTCCACCAAGAGTATCAGGCGTATTTAATGAAAATGGCGAGCCATTATATGGCGAAAAAGATATTGTAGATTTAGAAAAAGTAAAAGAATTAAATGTCCCTTTCTGGCTTGCAGGCTCTTACGGCACAAAAGAAGGGCTTAAAAAGGCATTAGCAGCAGGTGCAGCAGGTATTCAGGCAGGAACAGTTTTTGCTTTTACAAAAGAAGCAGGCTTTACTGATGATATAAAGCAGAAAGTAATTTCGTCTGATAGTATTAATATAAAAACAGACCCGCTTGCTTCTCCAACAGGGTTTCCATTTAAAGTGGCAGATATTGCAGGTTCTTTATCAGATAATGAAATATATAATAAAAGACAGCGTGTATGCAACCTTGGATATTTACGCACAGCATATGAAAAAGATGATGGCTCAATAGGTTACAGGTGTGCAGCAGAGCCTGTTGAAATGTATGTAAAAAAGGGCGGCAGAGAAGAAAATACAAGGGGCAGAAAATGCTTATGTAATGCATTAATGGCAGCTGCAGGTTTCCCTTTAACATGTAAATCAGGTGAAGAAGAAAAGCCGCTTATAACAATGGGAGATGATTATAAATCTGTAATCAGCAGACCTTATGGATACAGTGCTGAAGATGTGGTAAAAGAAATCACAGGTAAGTAGTGCTGTAAACTATTTATATTGTTCAATTTATTTCAATTTTAATGTTGTCTGAAAGGGTGTTAAACCTTTTCAGACATTTTTTTAAAACTTTTTATGAAAAAAAATGTTAAAAATCACTGTATTTTTTTTATTTTTTATGATAAAATAATCGCTTATAAAAATACCAAATAATATGAAATATGGGGAATTAGTATTGTGGAAATAATTCAGCAGCTTTTAAATGGTTTAACTGTGGGCGGCATTTATGCACTTATTGCTCTTGGTTATACTATGGTTTATGGTATCATCAAGTTAATTAATTTTGCACATGGTGATATTTTTATGATAGGTGCTTTTGCAGGCTTTTTTGCTATCACTTTAATTACAGATTTATTTATCGGCACATTTTTAGCATCATCTGTTGGTGCATTTATTTCAGAATATAAGTTGATAGCGGCTATATTATCATCTATTATTTTCTGCGGTCTGCTGGGGATTTTTGTTGAGCGTGTTGCATACAGACCATTAAGAGAAGGTTCGCCTAAAACGATTATAGGCTCAGCTGTAGGGCTTGCTTTTATTATATTTGCAGCAGTTTTTGGAAAAGGCAGCTTTCAAATGGATACAGCACTATTATTTCTTGTTATTCTTGGTATGTTATCTATCTTATCATTTGCTTATATTAGATATGCAGGCAATAATATTAAATCTTTAAATAAAGAAAATATTAACCAAAAAATTATATTTTATACTGTTTTATATGTTACAGCACTTGTTATATTAGCATATCTTGCATGGTATTTTGATATAGAGATTATGGTATTTTTATCATTTGCTTTTGTTCTGCTTGTTTACTGGCTTGTAGTCAGCAGAGTAAAATCAACAAATGCAGGCGGCAATTCTCGTATTAATGCCTTAATAAGTGCTATTGGTATGTCTATGATACTTTCAAATATGGTAATGCTTTTAAGAGGCACAAGTGACCAGCCTTATAGAATGGGATTTTTTACAGGCACTATTAATATTGGTTCATTTAGTGTTTCTTCATTACAAATATTTATTATTGCATTTTCATTTATTTTAATGGGAATATTATTTTATATTATCCATAAAACAAAATTTGGGCTTTCTATGCGAGCTGTATCATATAATTTAAATGCTGCAAGGCTTATGGGTATAAACCCTGATAAAGTTATTGCTATGACATTTGTAATAGGCTCAGCATTAGCAGGGGTTGCAGGTGTGCTTGTCGGCACATATTATCAGTCAGTAAGCCCAAATATTGGTATGATGTATGGTTTAAAAGCCTTTGTTGCTGCAGTATTAGGCGGTATAGGCAGTATTCCCGGTGCTGTTGTTGGCGGCATTATTTTAGGTATTGCAGAAGTTGTTGGTATTGCATTTTTATCATCATCTTATAAAGATGCAATAGCTTTTGGTATATTAATACTTATTCTTATAATCAAGCCAACAGGTATATTTGGCAAAACAATGAAAGAGAAGGTGTAATATGAGTATAGATATTGTTAATATATTAATATTTTCTGGTATTAATATTATTACAGTTTTAGGGCTTAATTTAATTACTGGTGTTACTGGACAGCTTTCTTTAGGACATTCTGCATTTTTCAGTATTGGTGCATATACATCAGCTCTTTTAATGTTAATGCTAGGTGTTCCTTTTGGTGCAGCATTAGTTATTGCTACATTAATGGCAGGTTTAATAGGCGGTTTATTTGGTATACCAATACTCAGACTTCGCGGTGATTATCTTGCTATTGCTACACTTGGTTTTTGTGAGATAGTCCGTGTTGTAATTTTAAATTTAAAAGTAACTATTCATGGATCAGAAAAACTGCTTTCAACAAGTTTAGGTGGCATTCCGGGCAATACTAATCTTATATTAGTGCTTTGCCTTGTAGTGCTTGCTACATTATTTATGATAGCATTAGAACGCTCAAAATTTGGACTTGCTCTTAGAAGTATCAGAGAAGATGAAGTCGCATCTCAAATGATGGGTATAGATATTGCCCGCCATAAAATATTATCATTTGCAATAGGCTCAGCATTTGCAGGGCTTGGCGGTGCTTTATATGCAAGCTATATGACAGTAATAAGCCCGGGAGATTTTGGATTTATGCGTTCTATTGAAATGCTTTGTATGCTTGTTTTAGGTGGTATGGGCAGTATTGTTGGTGTTATTGCTGGCACAACAGTTTTAACAGCTATACCAGAATTATTAAGATTTGCTCAGGAATATAGAATGATAATGTATGGTATTGTTTTAATATTTATGATGGTATTTCGCCCAAGAGGACTTTTTGGCAGTATTAGAGTAAATGTGTAGAGTTGGTGGTATGATATGTCAGATAATACAATATTAGAATTACAAAATGTATCATTAACATTTGGCGGCTTAAAGGCAGTAAGCGATGTAAACTTTAAAATGAAAAATAATGAAATTTTAAGCCTTATAGGTCCAAACGGTGCAGGCAAAACTTCTACTTTTAACTTAATTACAGGTGTATATACTGCAACAAGCGGTGATATATTATATAAAGGTAAAAATTTAAAAAAATATAAACCACATCAGATTACTAATCTGGGTATTGCAAGAACATTTCAAAATATCAGGCTTTTTAAACAGTTGACAGTGCTTGAAAATATTATGCTTGCTATGGACCACAGGCGAAAAATAAACTTTTTCTCATCTTTATTACCGTTTGGTGCAGGTAAAAAAGAATTTGAAAATACAAGAGAACAGGCTGTTGAATATTTAAAATATGCAAATTTAGCAGAGTATAAAGACCAGAGAGCAGAAAATTTATCTTATGGTAAACAAAGAGAGCTTGAAATATGCCGTGCTATTGCAACAGGTGCAGATTTACTTTTATTAGATGAGCCTGCTGCAGGTTTAAATCCGTCAGAAACGGCAGGGCTTATGGAAAATATTAGAAATATTAAAAATAATTTAAATAAGTCAATATTTTTAATTGAGCATGATATGAAGCTTGTTATGGGTATATCAGATAGAATTGTTGTGTTTGATTATGGTCAGAAGATTGCTGAAGGCACAGCTGAAGAAATAAGGAATAATCCTGCTGTTATTAAAGCATATTTAGGAAAGGGGGAATAATATGTTAAAACTTAATTCTATCCAGACTAAATATGGCAGTATATATGCACTTAAAGGTATAGATTTAGTAGTAAATCAAGGGGAAATTGTAACTATTATTGGTGCTAATGGTGCAGGAAAAAGCACAACATTAAACACTATATCCGGGTTAGTCCGCTCTATTTCAGGAAGTATTGAATTTAATGGGGTAGATATTACTCACATGCCTACAGATAAAATTGTTGAAAGCGGGCTTATTCAAGTGCCAGAAGGCAGGGAAATATTTCCAAACTTAACAGTTATGGAAAACCTTAAATTAGGTGCTTTTTTAAGAAAAGATAAGCAAGGCATAAAAGAAGATATAGAAAAAGTTACAACATTTTTTCCACGCCTTGCAGAGCGTTTTAGTCAGCTTGGCGGCACATTATCTGGTGGCGAACAGCAGATGCTGGCAATTGCAAGAGCATTAATGAGTAAACCAAAATTATTATTAATGGATGAGCCTTCTTTAGGGTTAGCACCTATATTTGTGCAGGATATTTTTAATATTGTTCAAAAGATTAATGAGCAGGGCACAACAGTATTACTTGTAGAGCAGAATGCAACACTTGCTCTTTCTATTGCTCATAGAGGCTATGTAATGGAAACAGGCAATATAGTAATGGAAGATAAAGCATGCAATTTAATGGATAATGAAAGTGTAAAAGCTGCATATCTTGGTTTTTAACAAACTGAAATTATATTATAATCATAATTATTTTACTAACAGAAAAGTTTTAATGCTTTTATATAAAATTTATAATTGGATGTTTATTATGGAAATATATTAATATTGCAGCAGTTCTATATTTTTATGTATTTTTAATAATACATTGTAAAATATAAAATGACGGGTTAAATATATACTATTTTAGTATTTTATAAATAATAAACTTATGATAGGAAAAATTAATGAAAAAAATATTTTTATTATTTAGTATTGCAGTATTTTTGTATTTATTTACAGGATGTTTGGAAGAAACATCATTATTTAATGCAGATTTTCCACCATTTAATAATATTCCAGATAAATTTCAAGGTTTTTCAGGCACATATAAGGTCACATTTTTTGGTTCAGAATTTACAAGGGGAAATATTGTTAGTAATGCAGAACTGCTTAATACATATAATGATTATTATGTTACTAATAACTGCCAGAAAGCTAAGGAGCTTTTCCCTGATATTATCAATAAAAATGGAAAAAATCAATGTGATGAATCTACGGAAATTAATTTATTAACTGATAATGCAGTCATATATGTATTTAATAATCAAATTTCTTTAAAGATAAAAATACATGCAGCAAAGGGCATAGCATATAAATATTTAACTTATAAATACCAGTATATTACTTTTGCCCCATCTGATGATTTAAAGGGTAATGAAATAGAAGAATATTATTATGATTCAGTAAATAATGATATATCTGTTACAGCATATAAACACTCAGATGATAACCATATGATTACAAAACAAGATGAAAAAACTGTTAAAATAGAAGTAATTTATAATAGAAAAGATATTAATCTGGATACACCAGGCGATAGTATAAATGTTAAAACAAAAAATACATTTATACTAGAAAAATTAGATAATAATACTATTGAACTTATCAATAATAATGATTATTCTTTTTAATATTCATTTAATAAATTTTTATAAAATATTAAAATATCTATATTTATGAACTTACCCAAAAAAGTTGGACAAGCCATATAAGGAGATTATATGGTAAGAAAATACAGCTATGAGTTTAAGAAGTTTATAGTTTATAGTGACAGTCTTAGAAAGCGGTATAATGAGTGCCAGTGAATTATCAAGACGCTTAAAAATACATAAAGGAGTAGTATGCAGAATATATAATAAATATAAGTGTTTAGGAGATGAAGGTTTAAAATATACCTACACTCGTAAAAAATATACAATTGAATTTAAAATAAAAGTGTTAAAGTATAAGTTAGAAAATAATTTAACTTATGAACAGGCATCATTACACTTTAATATTCCATCATCTAAAGTAATATATGACTGGAATAAGTTTTGCAGTAAGTTTATTGGAGATAATATGTCAGATAAGAATATCCTGAACATTAAAAAGAGTAAACACTCAAACTCTACTGATATTAAACTCACTAAATCAGAGTATAGTGAAGAAGTAAGACAATTAAAAGAGAGAATATCAGAACTTGAAAAAGAGCTTTATTACAAGTCAGCGGAGACTGCATATTTAAAAAAGCTGGAAGCCTTAATGCAGGAGAAGCAGGAGAAAAGACAGAAATAATAATGTCATTAAGGCAATACTACAAATTAGATACTCTGTTGTTAGCAAGTAATATGAAACGAAGCACATACTATTATAATATTAAAATGCTTATAAAATAGATAAATATGCATCAGCGAAGACAGCAATATTAGAGATATATGAAAAGTCTAATAAGACTTACGGCTATCCAAGAATATCAAAGGCATTAGAGAAACTGGGTTATACTTATGACAGGAAGACCGTGTATAAATTGATGAAAGAACTAAAAATATCATCAATAATCAGAATTAAAAGGAGGTATAAAAGAGGTAAACTAAGCTGTATATGTGAGAATAAATTAAATAGAGAATTTACAAGTGATAGACCATGTTTAAAATGGGTAACAGATGTAACAGAGATAAAAATAAATAATGAGAAGTTGAACTTATCAGTCATAATGGATTTATATAACAGAGAAGTCAAAGCATACAGCATAAGTAAATATAATAATGAAGATATGGTAATTGATAGT
>Ga0137298_10140_pt1:0-30000 | contig 67811 bp, 66 predicted proteins | sample RamsorincwithD2O_2_FD_97182 | JGI IMG/M metagenome (GOLD analysis project Ga0137298, IMG submission 97182) | Mouse cecal microbial communities from Vienna, Austria - Glucosamine amended with D2O | ecosystem: Host-associated > Mammals > Digestive system > Large intestine > Cecum | place...
ACATTTGTTGGCAAGAATTTTAACCATTTAAAATGTGTTTTTGAAAAAAATGGGCTTATTTTTGAAGCAATAGGCTATAATATGAAAGAATATAAGTCATTAATGGCAGAAAATGATAAATTTGATATTCTTTTTTCTCTTGTTCATAATACATGGAAAAATACAAAAGTTATACAGCTTAACTTAAAAGATATAAAAAAATCTGATTAATACAAAAGTATATATCTGTAATACACTATCAAATCTTTTATATATTTTATATTTTAAAAAACAGAAAAGCAAATAAATTTTGTAAAATTACTTGATACTTATATCATTCCATTTTATAATACATATTATTTTTTATGGTATTTGCTAATGAGTATTCAAAAAACAATCAGACTTATGGATATTCAGGATAAAGTTGTAAGCAATAATCCTGAAGCCCAGATAGATAAATTAAATATTGCTTATGTTTATGCAGCCCAGCAGCACAGGGGGCAGATTAGGCAGAGCGGTGAGGCATATCTTTCCCACCCGTTAAATGTTGCCTACATTCTTGCTGAAATGAAAATGGATATTGACTGTATTATTGCAGGGCTTCTGCATGACGCTATTGAAGATACTGATACTACTTATGAAGTGATAGAAGAAATGTTTGGCTTATCTGTTGCATTTTTAGTAGATGCAGTATCAAAAATCAGCAAAATTCCATTCCAGTCAAAAGAAGAAAAACAGGCAGAATCTTTTAGAAAAATGCTTATATCTATGAGTGATGATATAAGAGTTATTATTATTAAGCTGGCAGACAGACTGCATAATATGCGAACTATTGAAAGCCTGAGAGAAGATAAACAGAAACGCATTGCAAGAGAAACTATGGATATTTATGCTCCACTTGCAGACAGGCTTGGTATTGCATGGATAAAATGGGAGTTAGAAGATAGAGCATTCCGCATATTAAACCCTGAAATGTATTATGAAATACACCATAAAGTAAAAATGAAACGGGGTGAGCGGGAAGAATATTTAAGTGAAGTTAAAGATATTATTTCTCTTGCTCTGCAAAAAGCAAATATTGAAGGGGAAATATCTGGCAGACCAAAACATTTTTACAGTATATATTCTAAAATGATTAAAAAAGGCACATCATTTGAAGATATTTTTGATTTGCTTGCACTTCGTGTTATTGTTAATACAAAATCAGACTGTTATTCTTCTCTTGGTATTATTCATTCTTTATGGACACCTATACCGCACCGAATAAAAGACTATATTGCAAATCCAAAAGCAAATATGTATCAGTCAATACATACTACTGTTATGGGTCCGGGTGGTATGATGGTAGAGTTTCAAATCCGCACAAGACAAATGCATAAAATAGCAGAAGAAGGGGTAGCAGCTCACTGGGCATATAAAGAAGGTCGTATATTTAACCCTAAAGAAGATAAACAGTTTGCATGGTTAAGGCATGCATTAGAAGATAATAATAAAGAAAAATCACCTACAGAGTTTGTTAATGCTATTAAAGAAGATGTATTCAGGGAGCAGATATTTGTTTTTACACCACACGGCCATGTGGTAGAGCTTCCTGTGGATTCTACACCTATTGACTTTGCCTATGCAATACATTCGCAGGTTGGTCATACTTGTGTTGGTGCAAAAATCAATGGCAGAATAGCACCATTAAAGGTAAAATTAAACAGTGGTGATAAAGTAGAGATTTTAACATCACAAACTCAGGAGCCTAGAAAAGACTGGCTGAATATTGTAAAAACTAACAGAGCTTATTCAAGAATTAGTGCTTTTTTACGGAAAAAAGATACAGAAAAAGCTATTTTAACAGGCAGAGAGATTTTAAATAAAGAGTTTAAACATTCTGGACTTGATTTTGAAGAAATCATTTCAGATAAGCAGGATTTGAAAAAAGCCCTTGATAAATTTTCAGTGCATAGTCTTGATGAATTAATCACTCATGTTGGGTTTGGTCAAATTTCGGCAAGGAAATTGCTACATCTTTTTTTACCTGATATAAGAGAAGAAGAAATAGATGTTGTAAAGCAGGTTATTAACAGGAAACTAGAGCCATTTAAGATAAGCGGTGTAGATAATATGATGATTAAAACTGCTAAATGCTGCTCGCCTTTGCCGGGAGATGCTATTAAAGGCTATGTTTCTACAGGCAGGGGAATAATTGTCCATAAAGCAGACTGTCCAAATATTACAAGACTGGAAGAAAATAAAGACAGGATAGTTGATGTTGAATGGGATAACTCTGATAAGCTGAGTATGCCTGTTAAATATAAAGCGATACTTGAAGATATATCTGGTGTATTTGTTGAAATATCCACTATCATAAAAGATATGGGCTTAAATATTCATGAAATGAATATAAAAAACTATGGTGACGGCACAGCAAAAATGGAATTTGTTGTAATGGTTAAAAATAAAAAGCAGTCAGATATGCTTTCTGAAAAAATATGCAGCAATAAGCATGTTATTTCAGTAAAACAAAGTTAATTTTTGGAGATTTATATGTTTGATGGAAAAAATATTTTAATTACTGGCGGAACAGGGACTTTTGGCAAGCAGTTTGTAAAATTTGTTGCTGAAAAATATAAACCAAATAAGATAATTATTTTTTCCAGAGATGAATTTAAACAGTATGAAATGGAAAGAAAATATAAAAATATAGCTAATCTTCGTTTTTTTATTGGTGATGTAAGAGACAGGGATAGGTTAAACCGTGCATTTTACGGTGTAGATTATATAGTTCATGCAGCAGCTTCTAAACAAGTGGTTGCAGCAGAATATAACCCTTTTGAAGCTATTAAAACAAATATAATAGGGGCTGAAAATGTAATAGAAGCTGCTATTGATGCAGGTATAAAAAAGGTAGTTGCTTTATCTACAGATAAGGCTGCAAACCCTATAAATCTGTATGGTGCAACAAAACTTGCAAGTGATAAACTTTTTGTAGCAGGTAATGCTTATGCAGGCGGCAGAGTTACAAGATTCAGCGTTGTTAGATATGGTAATGTGCTTGGCAGCCGCGGCTCTGTTCTGCCATTATTTTTAGAGCAGAAGAAAAAAGGTGTGATTACCATAACAAATAGATATATGACAAGGTTCTGGATAACTATTGAACAGGCAATAAATCTTGTGATTAAAGCATTTCACGAAATGGAAGGCGGGGAAATATTTGTTCCTAAAATTCCATCTGCAACTATGGAAGATTTTGCAAAAATAATCGCACCAGAATGTAAAATAGAAGATATAGGCATTAGACCCGGTGAAAAAATGCATGAAGTAATGATACCAAGTGATGATGCAAGGCACACTTTGGAATTTGATGACCATTATAGAATTATGCCTGAATTTAGAAACTGGGAAACAATATCAAAGTCTACAAATGGAAAATCTCTGCCTGATGATTTTTGTTATTCAAGCGATAATAATCCTGAAAAAATAAACCCTGAATTTTTATGCAGAATAGCACAAGATGTTCAAGAAAAAATAAATGAAATGGCAAAATAAAATGGAAAAAATTACCTATGGCAGGCAGACAATCAGTCAGGAAGATAAAGATATAGTAGTAAAAGCACTTTATTCTTCTGCAATTACTCAAGGCGAATATGTGCCTGCTTTTGAAAAAGCATTAAAAGAATATACTGGTGCAAAATATGCAGTTGCAGTATCTTCTGGCACAGCTGCTTTACACATTGCTTATGCTGCTCTTGGGTTAAAAGAAAATGATGAGATAATAACATGTGCTAATACATTTGCTGCAACAGGCAATGCTGCCCTTTATATAAAAGCAAAAGTTAAGTTTGCAGATATAAAGCCTGATGACTTTTTAATAGATGAATATAAAATAAATCCACTTGTTACAAAAAATACAAAAATTATTGTGCCAATTCACTATGCAGGGCTTACATGCAATATGGAAGAGATTAGCAAAACTGCTGAAAACTATAATATTAAAATAGTAGAAGATGCATGTCATGCACTTGGCAGCTGTTATAAAAACAGCAAAACAGGCAGCTGCAAATATTCTAATGCAGCAGTTTTCAGCTTTCACCCTGTAAAGCATATTACAACAGCAGAAGGCGGAGCAATACTTACAAATGATGAAGAAGTATATAAAACAAGCATTTTACTTCGCAGTCATGGTATGGAAAAAGTAAATTTTAAAAATGTTCCAGACAGCCCCACATATCACGAAATGCAGTTATTAGGATATAATTACAGAATGACTGATATTCAAGCTGCTCTTGGTATAAGTCAGCTGAAAAGGGCAGATGATTTTATAAAAAGACGGCTTGATATTGCAGATATATATTATGATGCTTTTAAAGATAATAATAAAATAACTATGCAGAAAAAATATAGTGACAGACTTAACTCTCATCATTTATTTCCAGTGCTTTTTGAAACTAATGAGTTAAGAGATAAAGTATATTATTATTTAAAAGAAAATAATATATTTACTCAAATCCACTATATGCCTGTAAATAAGCACCCTTATTATGAAATATTAGGATATGATTATAAAGAAACACCGCTTGCCTATGATTTTTACAGACGGGAGCTTTCTCTGCCTGTTTATCCACTTTTAACTAACGAAGAAGTTTATTTTGTAATAGATAAAATCAGCACTGCATTAAAGGTATTGTAATGAAAACAGGGATAGTTATTCAAGCAAGGCGTTCTTCAACAAGACTTAAAGATAAAATATTAATGGAGCTTCCTGCAGGAAGCGGTATATCTATGCTTGGCAGAGTAATAATGCGTGCTAAAAAAGTATGTGATAATGTTATTCTTGCAACAAGTGATAATCAAGATGATGATTTAACAGAGCAGGAAGCCTTAAAATATGGTGCAGATGTATTCAGGGGCAGCCTTGACGATGTGCTTATGCGTTATATTAAAGCATGCGAAAAATATGGTATAGAACGAGTTGTGCGAATTACAGCAGACTGCCCGTGCATTGATGATGAAGTTATAAAAGAATGTATAAAAATTCATGAAAATTCATCTGCTGATTATGTATCAAATGTAGAAAAAAGAACATTTCCGCACGGGCTTGATACGGAAGTAATAACATTAGCTGCTTTAAAAAGAACTGACAGGGAAGAAAAAGATGTAAAAGTCAGAGAGCATGTTACATGGCATGCAAGAAAAAATGACAGTTATATAAAAATAGATTTTTTAGAGAAAAGCGGGCATGATTATTCTGATATTCGCATTACAGTTGATACTTATGAAGATTATGCTTTAATGAATATTGTTTATTTTATGCTGGGCAGTGATTTTAATTATAAAGATATTATAAACCTTTTTGAGAAAAACAAATGGCTTAAAATATTAAATAATCAAATTTATCAAAAATATGTATGGAAAAACGAGCAGGAAGAAATAGCAGAAGCATTAAAACTGCTTAAATTAAATGGTATGAATAATGCTTTTAAATTATTAGAGAGAAACCAATGAATATATATCTTTTAGGCAAAAAAAGTAATCAGCTTATTTATAAAATACTTTCACTAAAAACAAGCTGCGACAGATTGATATTACCCAAAACTATTAATAATATAAATTATATGTATGGGGGGGGTATGCAGCCTGTGGACTTACACCTTTGCAGAAAAGAGAAATTTATTTAGTGGTTTAGTTCAAAATTTTTGGATAAGTATAAAGCAGTATATAAAATAAACAAGTTAAGAAGAAATATATTATATTAATTTTCTTCTTAATAATATAAGAAGGAAATTAATAGATGGATTTTATTGATTTTAAAATGCTTTCTGAAACATACATAAATGATATATATATATGGAGAAATAGTGATATAGTCCGCTCTAATTCATTTAATAGAAATGAAATATCAATTATTGAGCATAGAGAGTTCATTAAATCATTAAATGAAGATATTACAAAGAAATATTTTTTAGCAGTTCTTGATAATGAGCCTGTGGGAGTTGTTGGATTTACTGATATACATAACAGAACGGCAAATCTAGGGTATTATAAAAATCCTTTTACAAAAAAAACAGGTATAGGAAAACTGCTTATAAATAAGGCTTGTGAATATGCTGCTATTACATTAAACCTAGAATTATTAATAATGAAAGTATTTAAAACAAATTTAATTTCCATACACTGCATAACACAATGCGGTTTTACTGAAAATAAAAGAGATGATGAAGTAATAGAATATATATTAAAGTTAAATAAATATGGCAAAAGATGAAAATAGCAGATTTTGAAATAGGAAAAGACAAAACATTTATTATAGCAGAGCTTTCTGCAAACCATAACGGCAGCCTTGATTTAGCTGTTAAAACTATTGAAGCAGCAGCCCGTGCCGGAGCAGACGCTGTGAAACTGCAAACTTACAGGGCAGATACTATTACACTTAATTCTAATGACGAGAATTTTATTATAAAATCAGGCTCATTATGGGACGGTTTAACATATTATCAGCTTTATGATAAAGCACACACACCATGGCAGTGGCATAAAACATTAAAAGAAACTGCTGAAAAGTCAGGGCTTATACTGTTTTCTTCCCCTTTTGATAAAGTGGCAGTAGATTTTTTAGAAGAATTAAATATGCCTGCATATAAAATAGCATCATTTGAAATAAATGATTTGCCTTTAATAGAATATACTGCTAAAAAAAATAAACCTGTAATAATGTCAACAGGTGTTGCATCATATCAGGAAATAGAAGATGCAGTTAATGTATGCAGAAAAGCTGGCAATAATGATATAATACTTTTAAAATGCACAAGCAGCTATCCTGCCCCTGTGGAAGATGCAAATCTTTTAATGATAAAAAAAATCAGTGAAGATTTTAACTGCATTACAGGGCTTTCTGACCATACATTAGGCAATATTACAGCTGTAACAGCCGCAGCACTCGGTGCAAAAGTGATTGAAAAGCATTTTATACTTGATAAATCAATCAACTCTCCAGATGCTGCATTTTCTCTTGATGAAAAAGAATTTAAGCATTTTGTAGATGATATAAGAACAGCAGAAAAATCTCTTGGATATATAGATTATACCATAAATAAGGCAGTGCAGAAAAACAGGCATTTTATGCGAAGCCTTTATGTTATAAAAGATATAAAGAAAGGGGAAAAATTTACTTCTGAAAATATTGGCTCATTTCGTCCTAATTTAGGAATAAGTCCAAAATATTATAATGAAATATTAGGCAGAAAAGCAGGTAAAGATATAAAAGCAAATACACCTTTGAAAAATGAATTAATAGATTAAGGAGAACAATATGCTTTATAAGAAAAATATAGAAGCACTTGCAAAACGCAACCCACGACTAGCTCAAATTATTGATAATACACAGCTTACTGGCAGATATGTAGTTGCACCATCTCAAAGAAAAGATAAACTTCCTTCTCTTATTGATATAAAATTTAATAAAAATTTTTATAATAATATAGATCCATATCGTGTTGCTGAGCAGGACATAAAACAAAGGAAATTAAATGTTCCTGATTTGGCAGTATTTTTAGGTTTTGGGCTTTCTTATGAAGCTTGTGAGTATATAAGGCAGTGTCCAAGAGCAAGATTATTAATTATTGAAAGAGACCCTGAACTTTTAAAAACAGTATTCAGCACACATAATTGTCTAGATTTAATAAACAGTTCAAATGTTTTTTTTGCAGGATGTGAAGATATAAGAATGTCATACCCTGTAATATTTAATTTTTTTAATATGACTGCTAATATGTATTTTTTAAAAGCCATAAATGTCATAGAGCAGCCAGTATCTTTTGCAGTAAATAAAGATTACTATCTTAATTCTCTGCAAATGGTTAAAGAAGCAATAAATCAGGTTCTTCTGCTTTATGGAAATGACCCATACGACAGCCTTTTAGGTATAAAATTTACATTAAGAAACATTCCTACTATTATTGATTATACAGGTATTGCTGATTTGAAAGATGTATTTAAAGGGAAACCGGGTATCGTTGTTGCTTCTGGTCCATCTCTTGATAAAAATGTTAAATTATTAGAAGGATTAAGAGAGAAAGCTGTAATATGTGCAGCAGATGGAAGTGTAAAAATTTTAAAACATCATAATCTGCCCCCTGCTCATTTTGTTACAAGTTTAGAGCGTGTTATTGCAACATCTTATCTTTTTGAAGGCTTAACAGAAGAAGATGTAAAAGATTCATATTTAGCAGCATGTCCTGTTGTTGTGCCTGAAACTTATGCAAATTTTCCCGGCGAAAAAATTATTGTTTTTCGTAAGTTTGCAACATTTGAATGGCTTGATATTAAAAAAGGCATATTGGATATTGGACCATCAGCAGGTAATATGGCTTTTAAAGTGCTGGAATATTTAGGATGTGACCCTATAATTATGATAGGGCAGGATTTAGCTATTACTGATGATTTAGTTACCCATGCAGCAGGTTTCCATTACGGCAGCGATAAATTAACAGAAAAAGACCTTATTGAAGTAGAAGGCAATTATCAGGAAAGAGTTAAAACAAGACCAGTTTATAAGCAGTTTCTGCTGCATTATGAAAGAGATATTGCCACATATCAAGGGACAGCTATTAATGCAACAGAAGGTGGTGCAAAAATACATGGCACTCAAATTATGACATTTAAAGAAGCTATTGATAAGTATATAAAAGAAGATATTAATACTACTTCTGAAATTAAAAAACATTTAAAACAGATAAAACATAAAGAAAAAGAAAGGCAGATTAAAGAAACATTAAAAAAACTTTATCATGCTAAAGATTTCTGTAATAAAACTATTGATATATGTAACGAAAGTTTAGAGAAATGTGCTGTAGTTGAAGAAATACTTAGATGCACAGATGTTGCACCAAAAGGGGAAGACTATACTGCATATAAAGCTAATATGAAAATAGTAGAAGATACTGTCCAGAAGTTTGCTACAAATGATTTCTATTTAATTTTAATGCACTATGTGCAGTCAATTTATATAAAAGTAGTGCAGGATATAAACAGCATTAAACATAAGCAAAGTGACAGCCCTGAAAGAGATGTTCTGCTGCTTTTAAAATATAAAGAGCTTTACTCTGTTTTAGGCAGCTTAATTAAAAAACTGCTTGAAGAGTTTGATATATCTATAGAGATTATGGAAAAATTTAAAGTAGAATTTACTGAAAGAAAAGTAAAATAGATGGACTTTAACAAAAATATTGTCATATAAGGCTCAGTAAGACACAGGAGCAGTCTCAGGATTGACATACATTTTTCAAGTTACAGTCATTTTGAGCCTGATTTTAAGGCGAAAAATCTAAATTACATATATTGCAGTAATGTATAATATATTTAAATTATCTATATTTTTAGATACTTCGCATTATCACTCTCAGTATGACCTTATGGACTTAATTATCTTGCTATATTCATTATATAGCTTTATTTAAGTTTTTTTGGTAAATTCAAATTATAAAAAATATTATCCAACAACTGGCAGAAAAGAAAAAACTTTTGTAAACCAGACAGTAAGAGCAGTCATTTTATTTGTTAAAAGCAGCAGTCCTATTATAATAAGCAGTGCTCCCGCTATTCTTTCCACCCATATAAGGTATCTGCCAGCTTTTCGGACAGCACTGATTACTTCATTTACTGCTAATGCTGCCACAAGAAAAGGAATCCACAGCCCAAGTGAATAAACAAACAAAAGCAGCATGCCTTGAGTAACTGATGATTCCTGCGATGCAACAGCCAGTATGCCTGCAAGAATAGGACCCACACATGGCGTCCAGCCCAGCACAAAAGCTATCCCTAAAAAAAATGCATTTAAAAAAAACGGAAATGATTTTTTTTCATAGTTAATTTTTGATGTTTTCATTAAAAACTTTATCTTAAAAACACCTATCATATGCAGTCCAAAAATAATCACAATAACCCCTGCTATCTGCGAAAGCAGTGTCTGATAGCTGTTTAATACCCTGCCAAAAGATGTGGCAGTAGCACCAAGAGCCACAAAAACAATAGTGAACCCAAGCCCAAAGAAAAGTGCACCTAAAAATGCTTTAAATCTTGGAGAAAATCTGCTGCTGTCTGCAGTATCTGTTTTTAAGTTTTCTAAACTTTCCCCAGACATAAATGATATATATCCCGGCAGCAGTGGAAAAATGCAGGGTGATAAAAATGTTAAAATGCCTGCAATAAATGATGCAAACATTGATGGTATTTCTGATACAAACAATATATCCTCCGTTTATATATTACGCATTAACATTATAGTAACAGATTGTGTAGGCAATATATAGATTTTCATTATAATACAATGAAAAGTTGTAGATATTGTGTAGTTAATTTTTTTTTGAATTTAATAATAAAACTTTTTGATATAAATTAATATCATAGAAAATAAGGGGTATTTATGAACAGCAGAAAAAAACTTATTGCAGTTGGTCTTGTAGTAGTTGGAGCATTAACCTATTTATTAGCAAGCGGTTTTGCAAACCATTCACTGCATGATGCAGAAGTTTCTGAAATAGTTAATAACCCTGCAAAATTTCAAGACAAGGGCATAAAAGTAAGCGGCACTGTTATGAGCGGCACTGTTACAAAAGCCCAGCTTGATTTAGCTTTTGATATGAAAGATAAAAATGATGACAGTTTCATTAAGGTAGAATATAAAGGCATAGTGCCTGATGCTTTTCAAGAAGAAGTAGAAGTTATTGTGGAAGGCATTTATGATGAAGCAAATAAAAAGTTTGTTGCTAACTCACTTTTAGCAAAATGTCCATCCCGCTATGATGGTATGGATGTGGAAGAACATAATAAAGCAATGGCGGAAATAAACGCAGATATATAAACTCCTCAAAAGATATTAGCTGTTATAAGGCTCGGTCTCCCCACCGAGCCTTATTTATGTATATTGCTGTTTTTGAGATAGTAACTAAAAAAGTTTATAATGTTAATTGCAGCTAATCACATCAGATTCTCAGAATAGACAGTGGTTAGTGTAGAAAAATAATTTATAATAGATAATTTGCAGTAGAACTGCTGTGATGATGTCATACTGAGCCTAAAGCGAAGTATCTATATTGCAAAATTAATATATTTAGGATACTATTTAGAGATTAAAATTTATACTTTTTAGCAAAGTGGCAGATAGTATGTTTCTTATGAAGCAAGTCTAAAAAATTTAAAGGGAAAGGGTAAACTTTTTTATATGGCAGAAGATAGTGAAAAAAGTCTTATTTCTTTAAGAAAAGCAGGTAAAATATATGGCACAGTTACAGCTTTAAAAAAAATAGATTTAGATATATATAAAGGTCAATCTATTACAATTTTTGGCTCAAATGGGGCAGGAAAATCTACACTTCTTAAAATACTTTCTATGCAGACAAGGCTGACTTCTGGCACACTATTATATAACGGAGTGGAAAGCAGGAAGCTGGCTGATGTTTACAGGGCAAATTTTGGTGTTATTTCTCACCAGCCTTTTGTATATGAAAGTCTTTCTGCTGTGGAAAATTTAGAGTTTTATGGCTCACTTTATAATGTATCAAATGTAAGGCAGAAAGCAGAAAGTCTTTTAAAACAGCTTGATTTATATTCCAGAAGAAATGACGCTATCCGCACTTATTCGCGGGGTATGCTGCAAAGAATATCTATTGCAAGAGCATTAATCCATTCACCAGAAATTATATTTTTAGATGAGCCATATACCGGACTTGACAGTCTTGCAGGCAATAAGCTTTCAAACCTTTTAAAAGAGCAGCTAAGCCATAATAAAACTATCTTAATGGTTACTCATGATATTCATACAGGGCTTGATTTAGCAAGCAATGTGATTATTATGAAAAGCGGAAAAATAGTATTTAACAAGTTAAAGTCAGAGATAGATACTGCATCATTTGAGCAGATGTATTTAGATGTGGCAGGTAATAAGGATTTAAAAGATGAATTACTTTAAAGCAGTTTTTGCCATTTTGAAAAAAGATATATTAATGGAGCTGAGAACTAAGGAAACAGTTAATGCAACATTAGTTTTTGGTGTGCTTATTACACTTGTTTTTAGTTTTATAAGTGAGCCGGGAAGTAAAACAGAGCAGGAAATAGCAGGCGGTATTTTTTGGATGGCTGTTACATTTTCAGGTATTTTAGGGCTTAATAAAACTATGATGAGCGAAATACAGGGCGGTAATTTTGAAGCATTAATGCTTGCTCCAATTGACAGAAGTGCTGTATTTTTTGGAAAAGTGATTTCTAACTTTTTATTTTTAACTATACTTGAAATAATATTAGTTCCGCTGTTTTTAGTGTTTTATAATATTAATCTTATTTCTCACTGGCTTATGATTATAATAATTCTGCTTGCAACTTATGGTTATTCAGTAACTGGCACATTATTTTCAATGATTAGTGTCCGCACAAAAACAAGAGAGATTATGCTGCCACTTTTAATGCTGCCTGTATTAATACCAGTGATTATTGCAGCAATACTTTCTACAAATATATTTTTGCTGGGTCATGATATAACATACAGTTACAACTGGATAAAACTTATGGCAGTATTTGATATAATATTTACTGCTGTTATTTTTGGCATATTTGGTGTCATTATAGAAGAATAATATCATTGAAGCTGTATGAAAGTAATAGTCAAAATTATTTTGGCAGAGTGTGTTTTAAAAATTTTATGGACGAGTGTTTTTTGCGAGAGGTGTCTTTTCCCGCCCGAATAGTAAGGAAAAAGAAAAGCCGCTTTAAAAATTTTTAATAGGAGTTAATATGTTTAAACTTGCAAAACTAGACAAAATATTTTCTATACTTCTTTTTGCTGCAGTGCCTATTGGGCTTTATTTTGCTTTTTTCTATGCACCTGTTGAAAGAATTATGGGAATAGTGCAAAAAATATTTTATTTTCATGTGGCTTCTGCATGGATTGGATTTGCTGCATTTTTTGTAACATTTGTGGCAAGTATATTGTATCTTATTACAAAAAAATATACTTTTGATGATATTGCAGCAGCCTCAGCAGAGATAGGGCTTGCTTTCTGCACTATTGTTATTTTAACAGGTCCTTTATGGGCGAAACCTGCATGGGGCAAGTTCTGGACTTGGGACCCACGCCTTACTTCTACACTTCTTTTATGGTTTATATATGTAGGCTATATTATGCTAAGGCAGTTTATGGATGAAAGCGACAGGCGTGCAAAATTTTCTGCAGCGGTAGGTATAATTGGCTTTATTGATGTGCCTGTTGTGTTTTTATCAATACAGTGGTGGAATAATACAATACATCCAAATGTAGTGCAGAAAGGGGGCGGCGGGCTGCACCCTGATATGCTTACTGCTATGCTCGTATGTCTTGGAATTTTTACTATTATATATATTTCGCTTTTAATACGCAGGCTAAGGCTTATAAATATTGAAAGGCGTATAAAGTTATTAGAAACAGATTAGAAGGAGCAGATTTATGATGAATAATATTGAATATTTAATTGGAGCTTATGCTCTTATTTGGTTAGTATTGGCTTACTACTTTTATGCATCAGGTACTAAATTAAAGCAGCTTGAAGAAAAAGTAAAAATACTGGAAGATGAAAAAGAAAATAGATAAATCCTGCTGTTTTGTCTTGAAAAAGTTTTTATACTTTGACACTTTCTAATTAATATTATAATATTGCTCTTAATTTCATTTACTATTATACATGTGGAGAAGTGTTTTTTATGAAAAAATTTCATTTATATCTATTTCTGTTTTCATTTTTTTTAATACTATCTTCCTGCAGTGGTGAGAATAAGGCAGATGATATGCCTGCTCAGGTAAAACCAACTGATGTGGCTGTTACAAAAGTTGTGCTTCAGGATATTACAGATTATTACACTCTGCCAGGCACTGTAGAAGCATGGGATGATATTACAGTTCCATCAGAAATATCTGGACCTGTCACATGGATAGGAAAAGATGAAGGCTCATTTGTAAAGCAGGGTGAAGCCATATTAAAAATTAATACAGATAATCTGCTTGCTAACCTAAACTCTGCAAAAGTCCAGTTAGAAGATGATAAAAAGGAATATTTACGCCAGAAAAATCTGTATGCTCAAAAAGCAGTTTCCCAAAAGCAGTATGATACAGCAAAAAAAACATATAATTTATCAGAAGTATCATACAGGCTTGCTCTTGATGAATATAATAAAAGCACTATAAAAAGCCCTGTTACAGGTATTATTGATGATGTTATGCCAGATATTGGCGAGTATGTTTCTCCCGGCACAGAAGTAGCCAGGCTTATAGATATGTCTAAACTGAAAATTTATGTATATGTGCCTGAAAACGATGTTAAATATTTAAAGCTTGGTCAGACAGTTGATGTTTATGTGGCTGAAATTGGCAGCAAAAAAAATATCAAGCAGGGTGTTATTAACTATATTTCAGTAGTAAGTGACAGTGCCAGCAATTTAACCCATAAAGTCCGCATAGATATTGCTCTTGACAGAGATATAAGACCCGGCAGGATAGTAAGAGTGGATATTGTCCGCAAAACATTTCAAAATGTAATGGTTGCAGATATATATGCTGTTATAGATAAAGATGGTCAGAAAGTAGTTTTCATAAACAATAATGGCAAAGCAGAAGAAAAAAAGGTTGTTACAGGCGATATGATAGGCTCTAAAGTAATAATTATTTCAGGTATTGAGCCGGGCTGGGAGCTTATTACAAGCGGTCAGCAGTTTTTATCAGACGGTTCACCTGTCCGTCTGGGAGAGTAAACCATGCTTATAACAAAAGCTGCTATAAAGTGGAAACAAGCTGTTTTTCTCTTAATGATGGTGTTTATTATATTTGGGTCATCTGCATATATCAGCCTGCCTAGAGAAGCTAATCCTGATGTTCCTATACCATATATATTTATAACAACTATATATTCTGGTGTTTCGCCTACTGATATGGAATCTCTTGTTACATTTAAAATAGAAAATAAATTACGCGGCATAGAGGGTGTAAAAGAGATTATTTCATACAGTGCTGAAAGTGTTTCTAATATCAGTATAGAGTTTAATCCTGATGTTGATGTTGATATGGCTTTACAGCGTGTAAGGGATAAGGTTGACCAGGCTAAGAGTGATTTGCCACAGGATTTAACAGAAGAGCCTATCATTACAGAAATCAGTATGAGCGATTTCCCTGTGTTTGTTGTAGCCATTTCTGGCGATGTGCCTGAACATGATTTAAAGAAAATAGCTGATGAAATGCAGGATAAATTTGAAAGCATAAAAGGTGTTTTAGAAGTAGATTTATCAGGAACAAGAGATAGAGAAATACTTATTGTGTTTGATTATGAAAGGCTGCAGTCTTATTCGCTTACAATGAATGATTTAGCAAATGCTGTGCAGGGTGAGCATATCAATATCCCCGGCGGTTCTCTTGATATTGGCAGGGGTAAATATCTTGTCCGCATACCCGGAGAATATACTAATGCTAAGGAAATAGAAGATATAGTTGTTACAGTAAAGAATGGAATACCTGTATATTTAAGAGATGTTGCAAGAGTGCTTGATTCTTTTGAAGATAAAGATTCCTATGCTTCATTAAATGGTGTGCCTGCCATATCCGTATCTATTAAAAAACGGGTTGGTGCAAATATATTAGAAATGGCAAACGATGTTAAAAATGCTATAAAAGATGCAGAGGCAGAGTATCCACCGGCTGTTAAATTTACACTGACTACTGATATATCAAAAGACATTAAATCAATGGTTAATGAACTTGAAAATAATATGATTACAGGTTTTATACTTGTATTTCTAGTGCTGTTTTTATTTTTAGGTAAATTAAATTCACTTTTTGCAGCTGTAATTATACCTTTTAGTATGCTTATATCTTTTATGGTGCTGCAGGCTCTAGGAATAACATTAAATATGCTTGTATTGTTTTCATTAATTATGGCTCTTGGTATGCTTGTGGATAATGCCATTGTAATAGTTGAAAATATATACAGACACATGCAGGAAGGCAAAAGCAGAGTGGAAGCGGCAATTGCTGCATCAGAAGAAATAGGCTGGCCTGTTGTAGCTTCCACATTAACAACAGTATTTGCATTTCTGCCTATGGCATTCTGGCCGGGTGTTATTGGCGGATTTATGAAATTCCTGCCAATTACACTTATTATTACTCTACTTTCATCTTTATTTGTCGCACTTGTTTTTAATCCTGTTATAAGCTCAACTTTTATGCGGGTAAATGATAAACACATAGGGGAAGAAAACGATTTAAAGTTTGGAAAATTTATACAGTTTTATATGAAAACTGTAAATTTTGCATTAAATCATAGAATCACAGCACTATTTGCAGCCATATTTTTTGTAATACTGCCTATGTTTTTATTTGGGGCAAGAGGGCTTGGAGTGGAGTTTTTCCCAGAAAGCGACCCTGCCCGTGTTTTTATAAGAGCAAATGCACCAGAAGGCACAAATGCTGCCACAACTAACGGATTTGTAAATAAATTTAGAGAAGCCACTCTTAATGAAAATGATATAAAACTTACACTTGGAGAAGTTGGTGGTGCTGCTGCAGACTATTCAGATGCAGGTGGGACAGCAACCCACAGAGGCAGGCTTACAATAGAGTTTTTAGATTTTGAAGATAGAAACGAGCCATCCCCTGCCACTATAAACAGGATTAGGGAACGGCTTAATTTCTTCCCCGGTACAGAAGTTGTGTGGGAAAAAGAGCAGATGGGGCCTCCTACTGGTGCTGCTGTAAGTATAGAAATATCAGGCAGAGATGTTGATGTGCTTGGAAGTATTGCAGCAAAAGTGAAAAAAACAATAGAGCAGATACCGGGACTTGTGGATTTAAAGGATGATTATGTAAAATCAAAGCCGGAAATAAGAATAGATGTAGATAGAGAAAAAGCAGCACTATTAGGTCTTAATACTTCAAGTATAGCTCAGGCTGTTCGCGGCTCTGTTTATGGTATTGAGGTTGGCAAATACAGAGAAGGCGATGATGAATATGACATTAAAGTCAGGCTGCCAGATGAACAGAGAAAAAGTATAGACGATATAAAAAACCTTATGATAAATACACCGCAGGGTAAATATGTGCCTATATCCTCTGTGGCAGATGTAACATTAAGTGCAGGTTTTGGCACTATTACAAGGATAGATTTCAAAAGAGTTGTTAATGTTACAGCCAATGCAGAAGGCAGAAGCAGTGTGGAAGTTATGCAGGATGTTATGAAAATATTAAAAGATTTTGAACTGCCGTCAGGATATACAATGAACTATACAGGAGAAACAGAAGACCAGCAGGAAGCAGGTATGTTTTTAGGACAGGCTCTGCTTGCAGCATTGTTTTTAATACTGATGGTGCTTTTAATAGAGTTTAATTCTGTATCTCAAACATTTATAATATTATTTACTATTGTGCTCTCAATAGGCGGTATATTTTGGGGGCTTGTTATAACAAATACAAATTTTGGCATTATTATGACAGGTATAGGCACTATTTCTTTGGCAGGAGTTGTTATAAATAATGGAATTGTGCTGATAGATTATACAAACCAGCTGCGGGCAGAAGGAATGGCAGCAAGAGATGCAATAATTAGAGCAGGAGCAGTCCGTTTCCGCCCTGTAATGCTTACAGCATGGACAACTATTTTAGGTATGCTTCCTATGGCTACAGGCTATGGAATAGATTTTAAAAATATGAAGTTTGTAACAGGAGCTGAAATGAGCCAGTATTGGGGACCTATGGCAAATGCAGTAATTTTTGGGCTTGCATTCTCTACTATGCTTATATTGATTATAGTTCCAGTGCTTTACTCTTTTACAGGAGGCGGATTAAAAAAAGATGAAAATACAGGAGATATGCAGGATACAGAAAAACAGAACTTTTTTGCAAGACTGAAAAATATACTGCCGCTAAAAAACTTTGGCAGAAACAGGGATATAAAACGCCTGCTGAATAAGGGGAAATAAGCTAGGGGGGGCAAAGGCTCTAGATTATTCTTATTCTGATATTATTAATTGTAAAAATATATCAATAGAATAGAATTAGAATATATAAATATTATAAGTATATTGGATAATAAATAGGAAATATATTTAAGTAATATTATTATTATTTATAATTAGTATATAATAAGGTAAAATCTAAAAACGATTGCGAAAAAAACAATAAAAAAAGTGGTTGTTAAAACTCTTTAAATAAAATATTATTTTCAGCTAAAAAAATAAAATAAAGGAGTTAACAACCACTAGACATAGTCCATATTTTTTACAGAACCCGTAGATGGTTTCTTTGCACAATCACTAAAAAAATAACCTGCAATTTTATATTCTTCACCAATATTTTTATTTTTCATAATATTTTTTAAAACCTGACAATATGAATTGCCTACTGGAGCATTACAAACTGTTCCATTGTAATGATGAACATGCTATGAACTTTTACTGAAATATGCTGGGCAACAAAACTTCTCATCATTATTTTATCTTTTTAATATTCTTAGCCCCTATAAGTTTCTAAAAATATTACATTATCTTTGCAGATATAAAATTCATCAGAATCTACTATACCATCTTGTTTTGTAATGTGAAATTTTGAAATATTATAACTTTTTATTTCACCATCAAAAAGCTCTATTTTCTTATCTGTTATTCTTGTGATACATGTCCAGTGGCTTATTTTACCATCTATACAAACAATAATTATTCTGCGTATTCCATCTTTATTACTTCTGTCTAAAAATTCTTTCATTTCTTGAACAGCAGTTCCTATTTGAGAAGATTCCAGTTTTTTCTTTTCTGCCACCATATCTAAATCTTTCTTGATATGAAAGACATACTCTCTAAGTACATCATTATATAAAGTTACCAATGTTCTCCTACTCATACCATTTAAAATAACAGTTAAAAGTTTTGGATTATTTCTTTCATCTATTTTCGTTAATATAAATGCAAATAAATCATCCAAATCAATCTGGTCTTTTGGAAATAAATATTTTGTAGCATTTATAATTGCATAAACACCACAAATACCTATTAAATCACCTTGTTTTAATGGTCTTACTGCTTGTTTTGCTGCCATAGCCCCTCCATTTTATAAATCAATTATTGTTTTTACAATATTTAAAATCTATTGTCAATTAAAAATCTGTAAAATATAAAAACTATATCTTAACTAACAGGCCATATGTTACAGATTCAATAAAAACTATCTTTTGTTATATTATAAACTTATTTTCTTCAACAATCTCATATGGAGATTTAAAATTTAAGCATATTTTAGCAGTATTATTGTATCATTGTATCGTTCTTGGTGTATTTTAACAGCATTAATTAATTCATTTTTAAAGTAAGATTTATTATTAGCATATAAAATTTTACTATCTTCTCATAAAGCTTCTTTCTACCTTTCCATTCTGCCATGGAGAGTATGGTCTTATTCGTTTAATAGTATACCCTTTCTTGTCTGCTGTTTCTTCAAAGTATCTTTTCTTATTTGTTACTTCTCTATCATTCACAAGCTCATATCCATTATCCACTTGAATGATATTTATTGGAAAGCCAAATTTACTTTCCAGTTTGTCTAAAAATTTATCTGTTTCAAATATGCTTTTTTCTTTTACTATTTCTAATACTCTCATTCTGCTGAATTCATCTATCGCCGTTATCTTATAGTATTTTTGGCTATAACTTGGAAACATTATACATTCCTTGGAACATATTTTATATCTATCTGAACCTTGTTACCTATATACTGACCTGTTATATTCTCATATATTGTATAACTCTTTTTTACCTTATTTAATGACTTTAAGCCTTTCTTCCTTATTTGCACAACACATACTTACAGAACTACGATTATATCCAAATTCTAGAAGTCTTACATATACCTCTGCCATACCATATAAATCGTTTGCTGCATACATTGTAGATATCAACTCCAATTCTAATTCACTGTGTTTAGTTGGACTGGTCAATGGTCTACGACTTTTCAAGCATAAACTTTGAACTGGCCCATCATATTTCTTTAACTGCCTGTATACAAAATAAAAAAACAAAAAAAATTTTTGAAACAATCACTATTTTTCACAGTTTTATATTTATATAAGTATTTCACCCTCATATATATTCATCATTAATGATTTAACAATCTGCCCATTATACTCTACTTCTTTTATTAAAATAGAGCCTTCTCCACATGCTGCAACAATACCATAATCATTTATTGTTACAATCTCGCCAGGTCTGCCCTCTATTCCGCTCCATGATTCAATAGATGCATCCATAATTTTATATTCTTCACCTTTGAAGTAAAATACTGCACCGCTGAAAGGAAAAGTATAAGCTCTTATAAAATTATATACAGACAGTGCATCTGCATTAAAATCAATTTTTTTACTGTTTTTCCTAATTTTTGGCAGATAAAAGGCATATTCTTCCTGCTGTTTTTTTCTGCTGTATTTTTCCCCTTTATATAAAGATGCAATAAATTCTGCTGTTAATTCTGCCTGTCTGTCCATTAAATCAGATACTTTAAAATAATTTTCTACTTTTATTTCCTGCTGATATATAATATCGCCGCCATCTATTACACCATTATATTCATATATTGTTACTCCAGAATATACTACACCACGGATAAACTGCTCACTGACAGCTCCATACCCTCTGTATTTTGGTAAAAGTGATGGCTGCATATAATATACAGGGCAGGATGCCTTATCATTTTCAAAATAATCTTTTTTCCAGTCTATACATATTATTAAATCAGCATTTGGAAGTATATCCTTTGCTTTGCTGTAACATTCTCCATTTATTTCATATATCTGGAAATCATTTGAAAATGATAAAATATCACCGCTTGATTTCTTTCTTAAATTAGTCTGCTCTGATGTTGCAATAAACGGTGTCTGTCTTAACTGCTTTAATTTCTGCAGAACTTTGCAGCCTGTATATCCATTTGTAAATATAAATATGTTTTTATAACTCATTATCTTGCACCTTTCTCTGTTATATCTGCCTGACTGCTTATAACATAGCCTGTTTTATTCAGCTTCGGAAGTATTACAGCATACCATATATCTTTTCCAGCTGCTTTATCATTCCACGGTGTATATAGTATATCTCTTGCTCTATAATATACTTTTTCTATAACTGTTATTTCATGACCGTTAGGTTTTTCAAGGACCCGCATATAATCACTTGTTTCTTTTATAGATAAGCTTTTATAAAATGATTTCTGATAAGCATAGCTTCTGTTATATCCTTTATCGCTTTCAAGCTGGAAAAGTGCAGGGATTGACAATATTTCTATTTTATTTTTATCATCTGCCATACTTTTGATACTGTAACTGTATACATAAATATATGCCTTCATTGTAACAGCACCACCAAAATATTTTTGAAATGTTCCCTGCGGCTCTACTTCATATTTATTAAAATATTCTAATACACGCCTGTCTTTTACTAAAAATGTAAGCACATTTTTTTTATTGATTACATCTACCGCAGGATATGTGGCAGGATTATTAATGGTTGAAAAATATTCTTCATTATCTGGTATAAATATTAATGATGCAGGGCGAACACTTTTTTTATCTGTTAAAATATCATAATCAGTATATTCTGAACTGTCATGATATATTAAAGCAAGTGTTCCATAAAGCCACTGTGGTTTATAAGAAAAACTTTTATTATCTGTATCAAATAAGGAAGTATATACATAACCAGATATAGAATATACCTGACTGATTTTACCAGTAGATTCTATAAAAAATATTTCTACAAAGCTAAATTCACTTTGATTTTCTATTAAATATATCTGCATAGAAAGTGTGGAATTAGGCATCAAATACTGCTTTCCAATTTTTATGCTTAATTTATCATCAATTTTATTCTGATATAGGATAAAACTATCTGGTGTATATATTTGAGTGTATTTTTTTACAGTTTTTTTAAAGTATGCATCAGATACTGGTCTGATTTTTGGCAGTATATTATTTTGGAAATCATCACTTAAATATGATGAAATATCTGGTGCAGGGCTGAACTGCAACGGAGCTGCATATAATACATTAAATAATTGAAGTATAAATATTACTGTAAAATTTATTTTTTTCATAAATATATATTACAGCATACATTTAAAAAAAGCAAAATAATTTAGAATATATTTCAGTCTTTGAACTTACCAAAAATCTGAATTATCTATATTGCAGTAGTGCATTACATATTTAAAGTATCTGTCTTTTGATAGCTGAAATGATTAAAATACAATATTTATTCATCTATTTTCTAATTTAAAAAAATACAAATAATACATATTTAATTAATATTAAAATATAAAAGTTTTAATAGATTATTCGCTCCGCTTATAATTGATAGTAGAGTTAATTTTTGTAATATAGCTCTTGAAGAATATCAATTATTGAATAATAATAAAGAGCAGTATTTGGAGAAAGTATTTCAAAGAAATGTATTTAGCTCAAAAGAAATAGATATAAATAAAGATACTATATTTGAACAATCTGCAAAAAATTGATAGTAAGTCTCGGTAATGAAAAAAACTCATCTGCTGTATCATCACAGTTTTTTAAGTTATGTGAAATAAGACAGAATAAATTGAAAGAAATATGTAAGGAATTTATGCAGGAGCGTAAGGGATTTTTATCTCAGCATATTAATAAAGAAAAGAAACAAGAACAAAACAAGCAAAAAGAATATAATATATATATTTTGCATATTCCACAAAAGCATAAACTAACTATGCAGCTGTAATTCTGCATAGTTAGTCTAAAATTTTATTGGACAAAATTTGGGAGGAGAGTTATGAATATAAAAATAGCAACGATACTTATTATCTTATTTTTTTCAAATTATGAGCTGATATCGTTCATCTCCCTGCTTCCAAATGGGCGGATGTTCAGCTGCTGATTTAGATAGACTTTCAGAGCAGCAGGCAAGATATGACCGTTTGAAAAGACTTGACCATGAAGCGAAAAAAGCAGAAAGACACTTCCAAATTCAAGCATATCAAACACAATATAATTCAGAGATATTGAAAGAAATTTTGCAGTTAAATGAAAATATGCGTTCATTTATAGATTATATGTCTAGCTATGGTGATAAGTATTAACATTCTGTATTGAGTTCTGTATTTCTGCATTAACCGCAATATTTAATATGTTATAAGGGGAGCATTAAATTCCCCTTTTTTTATACGATAAAATTATATATGAAATGATATTCCTAATTTTTATAAAAATTTTTATTTAATATATGACTTTTAACATCAACAATATTAGATTCTTCCCTTGATACTGGCGGTAAATGAGGGTTTATATTATTTATAAAAGTTTCTAAATAATATCTATTTTTTATTGTTATTTCATTAAAATTAAGAGTAGATTTATTATAAACAGGTTTACTATTTAATTGCTGTTGTTTATTAACTTCAAAAGAAGCTTGGTCATTAGCTTTTTTTATTCTATTGTAGATTTTTATGATATGTGGCAGTAATAAAATAATATATATAAAGACAATGACTATTATACCAATTAAAATTTTATTCATTTTGATACACTCCAGTTTATCTTATTATCATCATATGCAATGGGATGGCATCCATAATAAAATAATATTTTAGCAAATTTTAAAGCTTCATTTGGTTGAAAAATATTATCTTTTTTTGATGTATGTATAAGTTTTGATAAATCACATGGATATATACACAATTTTTTTTCATTATCTGTAATATCATCCAAATTTACTTGCTGTTTAAAAATCACTTTAGGAATGATTGGCAAATTTATCTTATAATAGGACATAAATGTTGAAACAACTGTTTTATATTTCAGCACCTGTAAAACAGGATTATTAATAATATTGATAATCTTTTTTTCATTGATGATGTGCCATTTATGCAATTCAGATTTATATTTAGTCTGGGCTTTATGATTTTTTGCTTCTAAAATGAATACAGCATAAGGAGTAACTATCATATGGTCTATTGTAAACATATTATTTTTATCTTTAAATAAAAAACTAACATCTGTATCGTTACTATTTTGATTATTGAGTTGATTTGTAAAAATATTATTTAGCGATAAATTTACAGTCCAATTAAAAAAAGTATGAAAACTAAACTTTATTTGCCAATAAAGAAAAAAACTATCAAAGTTTTTAATGATTGTATCATTTATATCTAATTCAAAACTTGTGCCTGCATCATATTTATATTGTTGCTTATCTACCATATTTGCAGGTGTATTTGCATAATAATCTAATACATCTTTATAATTATCTAACAATATCATATCTTCTTCTCATAGCATAATGATAATTTAATGGGAAATACAGAGTAACTAACTGTCAGTCCGCAATGTGCTATGGACTTATTCTATGTAACCTTGCATAAATAAACACTAAAAAGAAAAAAAAGACAAGTAAAAAAGGCTTGAATTTATATAAAATATTTATTATATTAAGAGTAGCACAGGGGACTGGATGGGTCACAGTCCTCGTTGGCTGTTTAATTAATCTTGATAATTAAAAAATAACCACTTATTCGCACTAGGTGGTTATTTTTTATGCAAAAAATTATGATTGCCATTAATAGCACACATAATGAAAATATGATATGATCATCATATACCATAGGCATCCCTTCCATTTTTTAAAGTTGAGAAAAGAGAACCAATCCACCCAGTCGCACCTGTGCAAGACCATCCAACTAAATAGCCAGATAATTTGTATATTAAAATACCAATCAATTCAAGCCTTTTTGTTGAAATAATAATAGATATATTATATAATATACTAATAATATTTTTAGTAAAAAGGAGAATAAAATGACTAAAATTGAAGAAGAAAAAAATATTGTATTAAGTGATGAAGAAATTTTAGAAATATCTCATAACATCCATATGAATTGTATATTAGATAAAGATATTTCTGAAGAAGAAGAAGATAGACTTATATCATTAATACCTATGACAACAAAAGAAATAGATTTCTTTGTTGCTTGTGGTAAAAATAGAGAAGAATTAGAAGCAGAAAACAGAGAAATTATTAATAAACAAGGCTGGATAAATGAATTATGATAAGTTACAAAGAAAACTGTATCAAAATCTTACATTGACAAAGAAATATGATGATTTTCATGATAAATATTTAAAAAAGGCAACAATACAGTTAGTATCACTATATAGTCATATAGAAAAACAGATTAATACAAAAGATAACAAAGCAAAAATACCATATGTTGCAATGTTGATTTCAGAAAGAATCAGTCTTGATGTATATGATGTTAATATTAGTCATACAAATCTAAATTTGGTTGATAGAAAGTTGGTATCTTGTGATACAGCAATACAAGAAGCAAAAGTATTTGAAAATGATAAAATTCTTTATAAACAAAATTTTATGGAAAGCAGAGTGAAAAGTATTAATGCTCCCACTGCTGTATCAAGGGGAACAAAAGATATTTTAATATATCTTGGAAGAGAACAGCAGTGTATAGGGTATGATAAAACTAAACCACTTAATAATTTTATAGAAGCCAGAAAAGATATTTTAAGACTAGTTGCTCGTGAATTTAAAAAAGAGCGAGAAAGTTTGTTAATGCAGGATAACAAAAACCAGTTATAAATTAATCAAAACAAAAGTCATAATAGAGGTCATGCTAGATGAAAAAGCATTATATATAAATAAGTTATAAAATTTATTGGAGAAGGTTACACATCTCATATTTCAAATAACCTCTCACCATTTTTTTATTTTTCTAATATTATTCATTTGAAGTGCTAAATGAATAATGTAAATATTAATCAAATCAATAATTTTCTCTCTGATAAAGAAAAATGTGCAAAAGTATTCAAAACTTTTTCAACTCAAAAATATAATAAAAGTAAATATGATGAATTTATCCAGACACAAAAAAGTTTTGAATCATCCAATAGTATTCCATACTTTCATTGTTAAATTTTTTCTGTTGAAAATGTGGAACTCGTGCTTGATATCCTAGATAAAGCAGATTCCAGCTTTATATTTTTAGATAAGAAAAAAATTTATGGTAAATATTCAGTGATAGAAACTGAAATATTTATTTCTTACTTAAATCCAGAATTTAAAGAAATTATTAGATACTTAACATTAATAGAGTTTATTGATGGTAAAGAAAATAATGATAAACTTAAAATTTTATTTGGAGAATTAGAAAAGTATTATCATTATTTAAACATACAATACTTAAATAATAATACACTAAATATATAGGCTATAAACATGGATATACTATATAAATTTAAAAGAAGCAATAAAGAACATATTTTATCTAATGCTAAAAATGTATATAATGCAAAGATAAGTGAGTTATTTAGCAAATACAGATTTTTACAGCTCTAATAAAGAGACAATTTCTACTGATTACTGTAATCATTTTATTGATTTGTATTATATATATATTGCTGGAATTATTCATATAGGTTCACAATCAAAATTTGTGCCTTATATTGTTGAAGTAAATAAACTGGGAGAAACTGTTGGTGGTGGTGAAATCCGTGCAGGCACTATACTGGACCAAAGAATTATTAGAGCAAAAGTGGCTTCTTTTATAAAAACTTTAAGAACAGTTAGTGTTGACCCTGCAATAAATAAAGCTAATGTTTTTTATAAAGATAAAGCAACAAATCCATTTGAATTAGGCAAAAAAATAAATAGAGAAGTAGAAATTGTCTCTTTATTAGAAATGACATCTAATACTTATCAATTAGACTGGAAAGAAAAAACTTTTGATAAATCAGGAGTGCTGCTTTATATTAAAGGATACAGGGCTTTAGTTACAGTATATTTAATACCCACTGCTGTGGAAAGTATAGAAGATTTAACAAAAAATCCACTTGGAATTTATATTAAATATTATAGTATCTCTGAATTAAATTCTTCAGAAAATGATATTACTAATCAAAAATAAAGTTATTATGTATCCCATTAATTTTATCAGATAAAACTTAAGGAGTGTTGAAATGATAAATAAATATATAATGCTGTGTATTAATGATATATGATACTGTTAGACTGATTAAATTTAATGATGCACTTCTTTATAGTATATACTTGAATACATTTTTCAAACAATGATGTATAAACTAAAAAGATAAAATATACAAATGCATTTTTAGGCCGCCTTTAAAGCATAAAAAAAGAGCTGTCTATTGTAATATAGACAGCTCTTATATCTTTAAGCTTTGGCGGCAATTTGTTAATCAATAATAAAAAATCAATCCTAGATTTTTTATTTATCCTTTGGTCGAAATGAATTCTTCCGCAGTCACTAAAGAATGCACTTCCTGTGCATTTTTAGGCCGCCTTTAAAGCATAAAAAAGAGCTGTCTATTATAATATAGACAGCTCTTATATCTTTAAGCTTTGGCGGCGGCCTATTCTCCCAAGTGTTATCTTCACTAAGTACATTTGGCGATGGGACCCTTCACTGCTGTGTTCGGTATGGGAACAGGTGTTACTTTCCCTCTATGACCACCAAAGCAGATTTAATTTATTATTCCAACCAATATTCATTTAAATAAGAATTAAGTAAAAGGAGTATAGAGTAACAACCACTTTATAGGTATAAAAGTCAAGCCCTCGACTTATTAGTATTGGTCAGCTCAATGCCTCACGACACTTACACCTCCAACCTATCAACCATGTAGTCTACATGGAGTCTTACGAACTTATGTTCTGAGAAATCTTATCTTGAAGCCGGCTTCCCGCTTAGATGCTTTCAGCGGTTATCCGTTCCGAACGTGGCTACTGGACTATGCTCTTGGGGAACAATCCACACACCAGAGGTCCGTTCACCCCGGTCCTCTCGTACTAGGGGCAAACCTTCTCAAATTTCTTACGACCACAGCGGATAAGGACCGAACTGTCTCACGACGTTCTGAACCCAGCTCGCGTACCACTTTAATCGGCGAACAGCCGAACCCTTGGGACCTGCTACAGCCCCAGGATGTGATGAGCCGACATCGAGGTGCCAAACCTCCTCGTCGATGTGAACTCTTGGAGGAGATCAGCCTGTTATCCCCGGAGTACCTTTTATCCGTTGAGCGATGACCCTTCCACTTGGAATCACCGGATCACTAAAGCCTTGTTTCCAACCTGCTCGACCCGTCAGTCTCACAGTTAAGCGCCCTTATGCTTTTGCACTCGACAGTTGGTGTCCAACCAACCTGAGGGCACCTTCGCGCGCCTCCGTTACTCTTTAGGAGGCGACCGCCCCAGTCAAACTACCCGCCTGGCAATGTCCCTCCGCTTACAAAGCGGCCAGGTTAGATAGTCAGCACACAAAGGGTGGTATTTCAAGGGCAACTCCACACATGCTGGCGCACACGCTTCTATGTTTCCCACCTATCCTACACATTATGTACCAAATATCACTGCCAAGTTATAGTAAAGGTTCACGGGGTCTTTCCGTCCCGCTGCGGTTAAGCGGCATTTTCACCGCTGCTGCAATTTCGCTGAGTATTCACTTGAGACAGCGCCCAGATCGTTACGCCATTCGTGCAGGTCAGAACTTACCTGACAAGGAATTTCGCTACCTTAGGACCGTTATAGTTACGGCCGCCGTTTACTGGGGCTTCAATTCTGAGCTCGCACCCATCCTATTAACCTTCCAGCACCGGGCAGGCGTCACACCCTATACTTCTTCTTACGAATTTGCAGAGTGCTATGTTTTTGTTAAACAGTCGCCTGGGCCTCTCATCTGCAACTCTTTTCTGCTCCTCTAGTAAATAGATTCACATACTCAGAGCCTACCTTATCCCGAAGTTACGGTAGTAATTTGCCGAGTTCCTTAAGTGAACTTATCTCATACGCCTTAGGATTCTCTCCTCACCTACCTGTGTCGGTTTGCGGTACGGTCAACATAATATCTACTTAGAGGTTTTTCTCGGAAGCGTGGTATCAATGACTTCGCTGGGGTTAACCAGCTCGTGCTCGTATCTCGGGTCATTAACTGTGCGGATTTGCCTGCACAGTCTGCCTACATACTTAAACAGACTAATCCATAAATCTGCTCACCTAACCTTCTCCGTCACCCCATCGTTAAACGATTTATGCCGGTACAGGAATATTGACCTGTTTCCCATCAACTACCCCTTTCGGACTCGTCTTAGGGACCGACTAACCCACCGCGGATTACCCTGCCGGTGGAAACCTTAGGTTTACGGCGAACGGGTTTCTCACCCGTTTTATCGCTACTCATGCCTACATTCTCTCTTCTGTACGCTCCACTAAACCTTACGGTTCGGCTTCTCCGCTGAACAGAATGCTCCCCTACCACTGTATAATAATCTTACACAGTCCGTAGCTTCGGTAATACACTTAGCCCCGTTATATCTTCGGCGCAGAAACGCTAGACCAGTGAGCTGTTACGCTTTCTTTAAAGGATGGCTGCTTCTAAGCCAACCTCCTGGCTGTTTCTCCATTTCCACATCCTTTACCACTTAGTGTATATTTAGGGACCTTAGCTGACGGTCCGGGCTCTTACCCTCTCGACCACGGATCTTCTCACCCGTAGTCTCACTGCTGATATATTCTCTTCCGTATTCGGAGTTTGTATGGGTTCGGTAAGCGGTATGCCCCCTAGCCCAAACAGTGCTCTACCCCAGAAAATTAAATATCAACGCTGCACCTCAATGCATTTCGGGGAGAACCAGCTATCACCAGCCTTGATTGGTCTTTCGCCCCTATCCACAGGTCATCCAAATGGTTTTCAACCCAAACTGGTTCGGTCCTCCACAGCGTCTTACCGCTGCTTCAACCTGCCCATGGATAGATCGACTGGCTTCGGGTCTAACGCATGCAACTAATTCGCCCTATTCAGACTCGGTTTCCCTCCGGCTTCACCTATCGGCTTAACCTCGCTGCATACGATAACTCGTAGGCTCATTATGCAAAAGGCACGCCGTCACATATTAACATATGCTCCGACCGCTTGTAGGCACATAGTTTCAGGTTCTA